>Ga0255338_1000161_pt1 | contig 276291 bp, 288 predicted proteins | sample MeOH1_35cm_T4_19_FD_203715 | JGI IMG/M metagenome (GOLD analysis project Ga0255338, IMG submission 203715) | Sandy soil microbial communities from University of British Columbia, Vancouver, Canada - MeOH1_35cm_T4_195 | ecosystem: Engineered > Artificial ecosystem > Sand microcosm >... | reverse complement strand
TACGATATAAAAAAATTGGGTTTAAAAATTTATTTTCTTGGTGAAGTTGAAAGTATGCATATAGGTGGGGCTTCAAGTGGTATAAAAAAGACTGCACAAGATGTTACAACTGCTGATATTGAAAGGAAAAGAAAAGTGCAAATTGCCAGATTTGAAGCGATGAAGATTTTTTATAAAAAAAATTATAAAAATAAATATCCAACCTGGTTTAGGTTTATTATTTTTGCCGGAATTAATCTTTTACAGAAACAGGCGCTTGCAAAGATAAGCGTAAATTAGTATCATATTTGTTATGGATAGTGTATATACAGAAGAAGCCAAAAAAGTAAAAACATTTGCTCCCGATGGGAGCGAAAACGGCTTTTTGATTGAAGTTCAAAAAGATAAAGAAACAGGACAAAAAACAGAAGTATATTTAACAGCAGCTTTCCCCGGAGCATTCAAAGGCTATCATCTTCACAGAGTTAGAGCTGCAAGATATTTTATTTTAAAAGGAAAAATGAAGATCTCAACATATAGTCATGATGGTCAAAAATGGACAAGGAAAGAAACAATTCTTGATTCGGAAGCGCCTACCAGAATGTTTATTCCAAAAGACGTAGCAACAGGACTTGAAAATATCGGAACAGAAGAAGCATGGCTTGTTAACTATCCTGATCCTGCTTATGACCCATCTCTTAAAGATGAACAGGTCGAGTACACCCAGGAAGAACTTGAGCAGGGAATAGTTAAATAATCATGAAATTACTTGTAACAGGTGGAGCAGGTTTCATTGGCTCAAATTTTATTCTCTACTATCTAAAAAATCACCCTGAAGATTCTATTGTTAATCTCGATAAATTAACTTACGCAGGAAATTTAGAAAACCTCAAATCTGTTGAAAAAAATCCAAATTACTCTTTTATTCATGGTGATATTTGTGATGCAAATGTCGTTGCAAAGGCTATGGATGGGGTTGATACTGTAGTACATTTTGCCGCGGAAACTCATGTTGATAGATCAATCACAGGACCTGCAGTTTTTCTACAAACAAATGTAATTGGAACACAAGTTTTGCTTGATGCAGCAGTTAAAACAAATGTTAAACATTTTCATCATGTTTCAACGGATGAAGTCTTTGGCGCACTATCACTTGATGACAAAAATAAGTTTAATGAAACAACCCTTTATAATCCCAGAAGCCCATATTCCGCAAGTAAAGCAGGATCAGACCACTTAGTTCGCGCTTACAACGCAACCTATGGACTTCCCATAACAATTACCAATTGTTCAAATAACTTTGGTCCATATATGTTTCCTGAAAAACTTATTGCTCTTGCGATAACAAATCTTCTTGAAAATAAAAAGGTTCCTGTGTATGGAGATGGTTTATATGTCAGAGATTGGCTCTACGTTGAAGACCACGCAAGAGCAATTGATATGGTTTTAAGTAAAGGAAAAGTTGGGGAAACTTACGTAGTTGGCGGCATGACAGAAGATGTTCCAAATATTGAGGTAGTTAAAAAAATTCTAAAACTCCTTGGCAAAAATGAGGATATGATTGAATATGTAAAAGATCGTCCCGGACATGATAGACGATATGCTGTTGATTGGTCAAAAATAAATCAGGAGCTTGGTTGGGAACCACAATATGGATTTGATGAATGGCTCGCAAAAACAGTTGAATGGTACAAAGAAAACAGAGAGTGGTGGCAAAATATAAAATCAGGTGAATATAAAACTTATTATGAACAACAATACGGAAAATAAACCCCGCACCAAAATGGTGCTGGGTAAAACAAACATTGTTTCTTCAGATATTGTCTTTAAATCAAAATATTTCTTTATCAAAAGAGTTGAATTTGAAAGAAACGGTAAAAAATTTGTAAGAGAAATTGAGGAACGAACTCCTGTTGTTCTTATTGTTCCATATACAGAAAATTTTGAAATCTATTTGGAAAAACAATACAGAACAACATATATGAAAGAAATTACAGAGCTTGTTGCCGGACAAATTGATCCACAGGAAGATGTACAAGAAGCTGCAAAGAGAGAGCTTAAAGAAGAAACCGGTTTAGAAGCTGCTGTTTGGAAAAAAGTTGCAACATGGCATATTTCTTCAAATATTTTCCAAACTATTCATGTCTTTTTTGCAACAAAACTTACAAAAGGTGAACATAAATTAGAAGAAGATGAAATAATAGAAACTATTAAAGTTCCTCTGGAAGAAGCGCTTAAAAAGATACAAGAAGGTGAGATTACTGTTGGCTCGCATGTTGCAGCACTACTGCTTTTTGACAAAATGAAAAGAGAGGGAAAACTATAATGAAAATTTTTGGCATTGGAGTTTCAGGACTTGTTGGTTCCCGAATTGTTGAGCTTTTACGTGACAAATATCAAATTGACAATTTAAGTCTTGATACTGGAGTTGATATCACAAATCCGGAAACTTTGGATGTTATTAGAAACGACAAGGATCATGAGATTGTGCTGCATTTAGCTGCAAAAGCTGATGTTGACGGATGCGAAGCAGACAAAAGCTTAGGAAAAGATGGTGCTGCCTATAAAATAAATGCTGGAGGCGTAGAAAACGTAATAAATTCCTGCAAAGAGAGTAGTAAAAAAATTATTTATGTTTCAACAGATTTTGTTTTTGATGGAGAAAATAATCCTGACGAAGGCTATACAGAAGAGGATAATCCTAACCCTATCAATTGGTATTCGGAAACAAAATATGAAGGAGAAAAAATTGTAAAAAACTCAGGTCTTGAGTTTTTAATAATTCGCCTCGCCTATCCTTATCAACAAAAAGATTTTGAATTAAAAAAAGATTTTGTGCACGCAATTATGAATCGTTTAAAAAACAATCAGCAGGTAATGGCTATAACCGATCACATCATGACACCAACTTTTCTTGATGACTTTGCAGCTGCAATTGATGTTCTTATTCAAAACGATTCAACCGGTATTTACCATACTGTAGGAAGTGAAGCTCTAACTCCATATGACGCTACGCTTATGATTGCTGATAAATTTAATTTAGATAAATCACTAATTAACAAAACTACGAGAGCGGAATACTTCAAAAACAAAGCTCCCAGACCGTTTAATTTAACCATGAATAATGATAAAATAGAAAAACTTGGGGTTAAAATGAAAACATTTTCAGAAGGATTAGAGCTTATATGACAATAACATTCATAGGTCATGGGTATGTAGGATTAGTAACGGCAACTGTTTTTGCTGACCTTGGCAATACTGTTCATGTTATCGGACATACGCCGGAAAAAATTGAACGTCTTAAAAAAGGAGATCCGATTATTTTTGAACCCGGACTTAAAGAACTACTCAAAAAAAACCTTGAGGCAAAAAGAATTCATTTTACTACAGAATACGAACACGCAGTAGGCGCTTCAGATGTTGTATTTATAGCAGTAGGTACTCCCCCGCAAACTTCAGGAGCAGCCGACCTCTCTGCTGTTTTTACTGTTGCTGAAAAAATTGGTAAACATTTAAAAAAAGGATTTACTGTTGTTTCCTGCAAGAGCACAGTTACAGTAGGGACAAATAAAAAAGTCGCAGAAATGATAAATTCAGTAAAACCAAAAGAAGCAGAATTTGCTATCGCTTCATGTCCTGAATTTTTAGCTCAGGGAACAGCCCTCCATAACACACAGCATCCTGACAGAGTTGTTATCGGCTCTGATTCTAAAAAAGCAATTGATATCATGACAGAATTACACACCGGCATTGACGCCCCGAAAATTATTACCAGTCTTGCCTCAGCAGAGCTTATCAAATATACCGCAAACGCGCTTCTTTCAACCAAAATTTCCTTTGCTAATTTAATTGCGTTTTATAGCGAAAAAACAGGAGCTGATGTTGAAGAAGTACTTGATGCAGTAGGTCTTGATAAACGAATCGGGCGAGTCTTTATGAATCCGGGTATTGGCTACGGCGGATCATGTTTTCCAAAAGACACTAAGGCACTTATCCAAATCGGAAAATCTCTAGGGATCGATACTACTCTTCTTGACGGTGTAGATAGCGTGAACACAGAAGCGCGTGAAAATGTCCTGCAAAAAATTTTGGATAATGCCAAAGGTAAAAAAATCACAATCTGGGGACTTAGCTTCAAGCCAAATACCGATGATATAAGAGAAGCTCCGGCAACCTACCTCATTCGTGATTTATTACAAAAAGGATTTAAGATAACAGGATACGACCCCGAGGGCATGCCAAAAACAAGAGCACTTTTCAAAGATGAAATAACTTTTGCAAATGACCCATACGAAGCGGTAAAAGACGCTGATATTTTGGTTATTGTTACCGAATGGAATGAATTTAAGCAAATTGATTTAGGAAAGATAAAAACACTTATGAAGGATCACATAATTGTCGATGGTCGCAATATCTATGATCCTGAAAAAACAAAAGCACTTGGATTTAAATACATCAGCGTTGGCAGATAATGAAAAAAATTTTAATAACAGGAATCACTGGATTTGCAGGAAGTCATTTAGCAGAATACCTTTTATCTCAAAACGAAAATGAAATAGTTGGAGTTCACTCTTCTGACCGAAACATTAACAATATCGAAGGATTCAAAGACAAAATTCATCTCATAAAAATAGATCTCAACAATACTGAAGATACTGCAAGGATAGTTTCTGAGCAAAAACCGGAAGTCATATTTCATTTAGCTGCATCTGCAGATGTTGGCAAGAGCTTTAAAGATCCTTTGGGTTTTCTCAATAACAACACCAACTCTCAGTTAAATATTCTTGAGGCTGTAAAGAAAGCAGGTTTAGAAACAAAAATTATTGTAATTTCATCTGCGCAAGTTTATGGCTATATATCTGCAGACAATATTCCTACAAATGAAAAAACACCACTAAAACCAGATAGTCCATACTCTGTATCAAAAATTACTCAGGAATATTTAGCTTTACAGTATTACTATACATACAAATTGCCTGTTGTTATTCTTCGCCCATTTAATCATCTGGGTCCAAGACTTGCTCCTGTTTTTGCTATCTCACGGTTTGCAAAGTTAATTGCCGAAATTGAAAAAGGCAAATCAGAACCAGTTCTAACAGTAGGAAATTTATCTGCAAAAAGAGACTTTACTGATGTACGGGATATGGCAAAAGCTTACGCTTTATCAGCTGATAAATGCGCCCTTGGGGAAGTTTATAATATTGGCACAGGAGTTAGTTTCACTATTGCCGAACTCTTAGATAAACTTTTGTCTCTTTCAAAAACCAAAATTGAAATAAAAACAGATCAGTCACTTCTTCGTCCAAGCGATAATCCTGAGCTACGAGCTGACGCTTCTAAATTTATGACAGAGACAGATTGGAAACCGGAGATCTCAACAGATCAAACGCTCAAAGACGTACTGGATTATTGGAGAGATATAGTTTAAAATTAAAAAATATGAAACGTGCGCTTATTACAGGAATAACAGGACAGGATGGTTCTTATTTAGCAGAATTTCTACTCAAAAAAGGTTATAAGGTTTTCGGTACTGTAAGACGGCTTAGTACTCCAAATATTGAAAATATCAGACATTTAAGAGATGACATCGAGCTTATTTCTGCAGATCTTTTAGATCAGGGATCTCTCACAGACGCTGTAGTCGAAGCAGAACCAGATGAAGTATATAATTTAGCAGCTCAATCTTTTGTAAAAGCATCTTGGGACCAGCCGGTTCTTACAGGAGAATTTACAGCTCTTGGAGCAACAAGAGTTTTGGAAGCAATAAGAACTGTAAACAAAAAAATTAAATTCTATCAGGCTTCCTCAAGCGAAATGTTTGGAAAAGTTACAGAAACTCCACAAAAAGAAACAACCAGATTTCACCCACGCAGTCCATATGGTGTAGCTAAAGTTTATGGACACTACATAACTCTAAATTACAGGGAAAGCTACGACATGTTTGCTGTTTCAGGAATACTTTTTAATCATGAGTCTCCAAGAAGAGGAATTGAGTTTGTTACCAGAAAAGTTTCTCATGCAGTCGCCAGAATTAAACTAGGTAAGCAGGAAAAATTGGAACTTGGAAGTATGGATGCAAAACGCGACTGGGGCTTTGCCGGTGATTTTGTCGAAGCGATGTGGTTAATGCTTCAACAGGAAAAACCAGATGATTACGTCGTAGCCACAGGAGAAACTCACTCGGTTGCAGAATTTTGCGAACTTGCCTTTGCCACGGTTGGGATTAAAAACTGGAAAGATTATGTAGTTTCAAATCATCCAAAGCATGTTAGACCAGCTGAAGTTGATTATCTAATTGGAGACTATAGTAAAGCAAAAAAGGTTTTAGGCTGGAGTCCAAAAACCTCATTTAAACAATTGGTTGAAATGATGGTCAATGCTGATCTGGAGAAGGAAAAGAAATAAACCTACGTTTTATATAAAAAATGCAATAATCGTTGCAATTCCACAAACAGCCATTATTCCTGTTATATACCAACCCAAGGCTTGTTGTAGAGGAGTATTTGTACGATTTCTTACAACTTTTACATTGTTTGTCATCTGAACTATTAAAAATAATACAAATGGCGCGACTAAACCATTAAATACAGCAGAATAAATAAGCATTTTAATTGGATCAATGCCTATAAAATTAAGCCCCATACCAATTAACATAGATAAAATAATAATTCCATAAAATGGTCTTGCCTGATGAAGCTTTCTATAAAGACCTGATTTCCAGTTAAAACTCTCAGCCATAGTATATGCAGCAGAACCAGCTAAGATCGGCACTGCTAAAAGCCCCATACCTACAATCCCAAGAGCAAAAAGCAAAAATGCGTTTTCACCTGCGAGCGGGCGGAGTGCTGCTGCAGCATCAGCAGCGGTTGTAATCTGAGTCATCCCATTTGAATACAAAACCGCAGCACATGTGGCAATAATAAAATACATAACTAAATTTGAAACAAACATACCTGTCCATACATCTTTTCTCATTTTTCTGATTTCCGCATTTGAAACTTCTTCGCGGAGTCTAATTGTTGTTTTACCATGCAAAATTTCTTCCTCAATTTCATGCGATGTTTGCCAGAAGAAAAGATATGGAGATATTGTGGTACCCAAAATACCGGTAATTAAAAATATTTGTTCTTTGGAGAGTGTAATTGAAGGAATTACTGTATGTAGCAATAATTGATTAAGATCAATATTTACTATAAATGCTGTAGCAACATAAGAAAGTAACACAAAAACTAAATATTTTAAATATTTTGCGTATCTCTCATAAGGAGTAAATATTTGAAGAAACATACAAAAAAAAGTAAAAACTAACAACAGTAAGATAAAACTCCATTCAGGGAAAATCAGCTGTGTGGCAGCTGCCATTGCACCTATATCCGCGCCTATGTTAAGAGTATTAGCAGCAAAAAGAAGTAAAGCACAAATATAAAGCACCCATCTTGGATAATGAATCCTAATATTTCCTGCGAGTCCCCTACCTGTTGTCAAACCAATTCTTGCACACATCTCCTGAACAACAGCCATGAGAGGAAAAGTAAATCCAGCAAGCCATAGCAGCTGAAATCCATAAGCAGCGCCTGTCTGAGAATACGTAGCAATTCCTGAGGGATCGTCATCAGCAGCACCTGTAATAAGTCCTGGTCCCAAGTTTCTCCAAAAACCATGAGCTCTTTTAACTGATCTTATGTTGGTTGCGTCTTTACCTAATTGTTTTGTTGCTTCTATGCTTTTTTCGAGTACAATAGCAGGAGCAGCGGCAACTGCCTCAATTTTTTCATCCATATATTAATTAAGACGAATTTTGATATATATATCAAGAGGTTTCTTGTCGAAGAAATTCTTTTACTGAAAGATTATAAACTTTTTCCATCATTTCTTTATTTAATTTTCTCCATACATTTTCAGCTGCACAATGATTTTGCTTAGGACAAACTCTGTTTTTATTTTTTGAACAACACATAAATAGTTGCTCTTTAGCAAAAACACGAAGAACATCGCCCATCTTTATTTCTTCAGGACCTCTTGCCAGAAAGTATCCGCCATTTTTTCCCTCAACTGCTTTTATAACTCCCGCACTACGCAAATCCCCTGCTAGGTTACGCAGAAAAAGCAAAGACAGATCATAGTCTCTTGCAACTTCTGATAGAGGAACTAAACGTTTTTTGTAGGACTGCATCAGAGCATTAACCAAAATAACCGCATAATCTTCGCGTTTTGAAAGTTTTATCATAAAGTGGAAGTACTATAATGCATGAAAGATCCTGAGTCAAGTTAACCAAATGTAAATGCATAAAGCTCTGCATTATTATCATCAAATTCCAGATGCAATATATGACGACCAGGATTTGAAAGCTCAACTAGCTTATATAGTTTATCTGAATCTACAGTTATTGTTGTTTGAAGTTTATCATCCAGATATACTTTTACCTTCGCAATAGTCGCTTTAGGACGCATAACTAGAAAAACTTCTTTTGATTCAAAATCAAAAAATAATCCTGCTCCCTTTTGTGGATTTGCATACTCTTTCATGATTGCCCATTTTCCGCTCAGTGCAAAATAATTTTGAGGAATACTTGATACAGTATAAGAAGATATAGAATCATAAACCAAATTTTCAGGAGAAGCAAAGCGATCGATACGTAAGTATCCCAAATATGTCTCAGGTGTTTGTGAGTAAACTTTATAAGAAGGATTATTAATCTCTTGAGAAACATCAGTTGCCCCTGCCTCTTTTAAGAGTCCTTGAATAACTTTTTCGCTTTCGTCATAAGCTCCTTCTCCAAAATGGGTATAGCGAATATAACCTTCTTTATCGATAAAATATTTAGCAGGCCAGTAATGATTGTCATATGCTTGCCATGTAGAAAAATTATTATCCTGAACCACCGGATATTTTAATCCAAAATCTGAAATTGCCTGTCTTACATTATCAGAATCTTTTTCAAACTCAAACTCCGGAGAGTGTACCCCAATAACCACTAGTCCCTTATCTTTATATTTTTCATACCACTGTCTTAAATAAGGCAGGGTACGCTGACAGTTAATGCAGGAATAAGTCCAAAAGTCTACAACCACAACTTTACCTTTTAATTGTTCTAAAGTTAAAGGGTCTGAATTAAACCACTCTCCTCCAGATATAATTTCCGGAGCTTTTACTCCTTTTGGAGATAATAAATCAAACATAGGTTTTCCCATATCTTTTTGTTCTACTTTTTTGCCGTTAACTTCTTGAAGTTTATTTCGAATTAAATCTGTGTCTTCAAATTTAGTAAGTCCTACTCCATATTTAGGAAATGTATTTAGAATAAAAGTCTGGAATTTTCGATCAAAATTGGTAAAAATTGCAATAGCAGTAAGAATCATAATTGCACCAAAAACTTTTTGAATATTTGCCGAATTGTTAAGAAGCCACTGATTTCTACGAAGTAGATTCTGGCCACCGATCATGATAATAAACATAGGAATTGCGGTTCCAAGTGAATAAGCAAAAGTTATTAAAAAGGCATCAATTGTAACCTTGCCAGTAATTGCCAGAGAAATAACCGATGCAAGAATTGGCCCTACACAAGGAGTCCATAAAAGTCCAATTGAAAGACCTACTAAAACACCTGACCAAAATCCTTTTTTATTCTGTCCAACAGGGATAAATCCTGCCATTTTGGAAAACATTTTTTCTAACAACAACTGAAACTGAGGAATAAGAAATGAGAAACCAAACAGTCCAATAACTATTACTGAAAATAGACGTAAAGCATCTGCTGAGATTCCACTTATAGACACTATTGCTGAAAGAAACAATGTAAAAAAAGTAAAACTTAGGATAAATCCGATAATTACCCCTATTGGTCGAGATTTCCCAGTATTTTCATCGCCAATTGTTGAAGAAAGAATAATCGGCAAAATTGGCAGAATACAAGGAGATAAAATAGTTACAACACCGGCAAGGAATGCAAATAAAACAAGTAAAATCATACTATTATTTAATATTCGTTAACAACTCCTCAATTTGTCCGCCATTCCATTTTGTCACTTCATTACCATCTGCGTCAATCTGAATAAAGGTGTGTTGATAGGTTATATCGTATTTTTCTGCTAATGCTTTTTCTTCTACGTCTGTCTCGGTGTCATTATAACTAACACGGATCAAAACAACATCCTCAGGTATTTGTTTTTCGTTTTCCTGAAAATTAGCATCTGCTGGTCTACAAGTAGGACACCAATTGGCATAGAAATACAGTACTCTACGCTTATCTTTTGAATTTTCTAAAATATCTTTGGAGTATTCAACATATCTTGAATCGCTGCTTTTGTCCATCATGACCTGATCCGAAGATTTTTCCATCACTGAATCTTGTTTTGGCATCATTTGATTAGATGATTTATTCTGAGTAAAAAAATAAAACCCTCCACCCGCAAGAATAATTACAGCTAACACTATTAATATGTTTTTCATTTACTCACCTCCTTCTTTCTTAGAATACAACAAGAAAAAGCAATATGTCAAGTAGTCTTTACATTTTGAGGCGAGAATACATTCTTGATAGAAGTTTGAAAAAAACCATAGCGCAAAGCGCAATAACAAGCCATGGATCAATATTATGACTAACCCCTTGTACCACAATTCCAATTACTAGGACTGCAACACCTACAAGATATGAAATTCTTCCTGCTGTTAAGATATGTATCGTCTCCCGTTCGTCTGAAGATTTTTCTTTAAAAATAACTGCTGCAAAAGTCAAAAATGCAACAATCATGCCAACTACGAGCATGGATACCATACTATCTGGCATCGATAGATTACCGGAATCAAGAAAAAGTATAGCAATTCCTAAGATAACAAGCGCACTTATTGTTTCAATAATCATATTATTCTTTTATTGTAAATAATTTTTCTGCTGATGTCTCGAAGTATTTTGCAATTTTTAGTGCCAACAACACTGATGGAGTATAATTTCCTTTTTCTATAGCAATAATTGTTTGCCTTGTTACACCAACAGCCTTACCCAATTCCTCCTGAGTAATTTTATGTTTATTTCTATATTCCTGAACATAATTAACAAGCATATGGTTAAAGATGTATGGATTATATCATTATGCTACAATAAGAGTTCATGAAACAAATTTTCGCGGCTGTTTCAGTGATAATACTTATAGTTAGTTTAATTGCTGTTTCATTCACCTTCAATCAAGTAAATAACGAGGAAAAAAGACTTGAGAGTGATATTCAGTACAGATCATATCTTCTTTCTAACTCTCTCAAAGAGTCTGTGGAGCCAAATTTTATCAACAAATCAGATACTTATCTTCAGAGTGTCGTAGAAAAATTTGTTGATGAGCAAAGAATCGCAGGACTTGCAGTTGTTGATAATACAGGAAAAATTGTAGCAGTTTCATCAAGTTTACCAAAAGAAATTCCTGAAGCACAGAAGACAGCAATAGAGGTAATGGATTCAAATTTAGCAAACGGCAATTTTACAAATTTTTCTAATCAAAAAATGTATGTCTTTGCCTCACCTCTCCATGATAAAGAAAAAATTGTCGGCTCATTAATTGTTATTCAAAATGCTGGTTATATTGACACTCGTTTAGCAGAAATCTGGAAAAATAATTTACTTAGACTTTTTACTCAGGCGCTTTTAGTTTCCCTTACTGTTCTTCTTGTTTTAAGATGGATTATTTTTGCTCCAATAAGAAGTCTTGTTGGGGCAATGCAATCCACTAGGCAGGGGGTAAAAAATAGCAATGACTACAAAGTTTTTGACAACCCGATCTTTGGTCCTCTTATGCAAGAAGTCGGCAATATGCAGCAAAATTTGATTGAGGCAAGAATGGCAGCAAGCGAAGAAGCTAGACTACGCCTTGAAAAACTAGATACTCCTTGGACAGCTGAAAGACTAAAAGCATTTGTTCTTGATATTTTGGATGACAGAAAAATATTTCTTGTCTCAAACAGAGAGCCATATATACACACTAAAAACGGAAATAAAATAGAACATCATTTTCCTGCAAGTGGAATGGTTACAGCTCTTGAACCGATTATGCAAGCAACAGGTGGCATGTGGATCGCACATGGTAGCGGAAATGCGGATAAATTAGTAGTTGATAGTGACGATAAGGTGCAAGTTCCACCAAATGACCCAAAATATACTCTTAAAAGAGTCTGGCTAACAAATGAAGAAGAAAAGGGATATTATTTAGGCTTCTCTAATGAAGGCATCTGGCCTCTTTGCCACATGACACATACTCGTCCAATATTTAGAAAAGAGGATTGGGATGAATATAAAAAAGTAAATGAAAAATTTGCCAAAATAGTTCTCAAGGAAATAAAAAATGAAAAAGATCCAATAGTTATAATTCAAGATTTTCATTTTGCTCTTCTCCCTCGATTGATCAAAAATAAAAGACCCGATGCTACTATTGGCATTTTCTGGCATATCCCTTGGCCGAATGCAGAAAATTTCAGTATTTGTCCATGGAGAAAAGAATTACTTGATGGTATGCTCGGTGCAGATACAATAGGTTTCCATACGCAACTCCATTGTAATAATTTTATTACTACTGTTAGCCGCGAACTAGAAGCACTGGTTGATCTTGAACAATTTGCTGTAACAAAAAATAATCACATATCTTTTATTAAACCGTTTCCAATAAGTATTGCTTTTACTAAAACAGAAATTTCTGAAGAAAAATTAAAGTCAGAAAAAGAAAAAAGCAAAGATCTTATTGCTAAGCTTGGTATTAAATCTAAATATTTAGCAGTAGGAATTGATAGGCTTGATTATACGAAAGGAATTTTGGAGAGATTAAAGGGTGTTGAAATATTTTTAGCAAAAAATCCCTCGTACATTGGGGAGTTTACTTTCTTACAACTGTGTGCCCCCAGTAGAACTTTAATTAAAGAATATCAGGATTTTGGTGAAAAAGTACAAAAAGAGGTTGATCGAATTAATGATCTTTTTAAGAAAAACGGCTGGAAGCCTATTTTATTTTTAAAACAACATCACAGCCATGAATATATTTATTCTCTTTATAGAGCAGCTGATGTTTGCCTGGTTACCTCACTACATGATGGCATGAATTTGGTTTCAAAAGAGTTTGTGGCTGCAAGAGATGACGAAGAAGGCGTACTTATCCTAAGTCAATTTGCCGGAGCTTCTCGAGAACTCCATGACGCACTTATAGTCAATCCATATAACGGTGAGGAAACTGCTGACGCGATTTTTACTGCATTACAAATGCCTCCTGAAGAACAAAAAAAACGTATGCAAAGAATGAGAGAAGCTCTTAAGGGTCACAATGTTTATCGATGGTCTGCAGAGCTTTTAAAGAGTATGGTTGATTTAGGATAGAAAATATTTATTTATTGCGACTACTACACCATCTTTAGTTACATCTGGCGCAGTGTAATCTGCAATTTCTTTAACGCTCCTTACAGCATTGCCCATGGCAATTTTTAGCCCACAAGACTTAATAAATTCAATATCATTTTCTCCATCTCCAATTCCTACAGCTTTGTCTTTAGATATTTTTAGGCTTTTTATAACTATATCTACTCCATGCTTCTTTGTTGCTCTTTTGTTGGTAATACAAAGATCTACAAGGTCTTTCTGATAAGTAGGTACTTTTGTGCAGAAAACTTCAGTCGTTGACATTATTATATTTATTATTTTATCTGCAAATTGATTAGTAAGGTTACGGACAATAATCGCAAAAGGTTTATTTGGGTTATAAGAAGTAGAGTACCTACAATCAACACCATCGTCCTGAATCCAAAAATCTATATTTTCCTCATAGCTTTCCAATAATTTACATATCTTTATCGTGCTTTCATGATCGATAATATATTCATAAATATATTTACCTGTTTCAACATCCACAATCTGCGCTCCAGCACTTACAACAGATAATCCTGATAAATTAAGCTCTTTGCAAATTTTCTCTATTTTAGAAAACTGCCTTGTGGTAACTATGCAGACATAAACATCATTCTTTTTTAGATTAAGTAGTGCTTCCTTAACTTTTTTACTTGGTAGTGCGTGTTCTGATGAAACAAGCGTACCATCAACGTCTACAAACAATGCCCTATACATCAACTAAAGCCATTTTATAACAAATTGAATTTATTGGCAACCAAACCCAAAACAATTGCGCTTTGAACTATGATCAAGAGAAAGTTTATAAAAATAATCGGCATTTCTTTGTGCAATAGTCCATACCAAAGCCAAAAAAACGAACCAATCAAAAATCCTGTCCAGGAAATAATCGATACTCCTGCGCTGTTTTTCTCTACCCAAATATTCATAAACTGTGGAAAATTAGCAGCAACTGCAAAAATGGCAATAACGTAGATACTTTTATCAACGACGCTAACCATACCAGATCTTTTTTTATGTTTATGCAGTTTCTTTATGTAAGCATGATTGTGACCAAAATGACTCATATTAAATTATTCTTATATTTATATATTACCCATAAAAATAAGCAAAAGTAAATAACTCAGATAAAATAAAATTAGTATAATTCCAAAAAATCTCGGTATATACTTTCCTCTATAGGAAAAAATAATAGCGCAAAAAATAATAGTAAAGATAAGAAAAACAAAAAGGGAGAGAGTGTCGCTAAAATGCTTAACTCCAAATAGTCCCAAAATTCCAGCTCCAAAAAGAATATTAAAAATATTACTGCCTAAAATATTTCCGATAACTAATTTTTCTTCTGCTTTTGTTGCTCCTTTAATAAGTCCTGAGACAGAGACGGCAAGTTCCGGCAATGATGTTCCTATGGCAATTGCCGTAATGCCAATAATTTCCTGCGGAACCTTAAGCATATTCGCAATCTGAACTCCTGAATCAACTAAAAATTTTCCTCCAATAAAAAGAGATAAAAGAGAAAATACCAATAACCCTACAGAAGAAAAGGGAGTTCTTTTGCTTTTTATGTTTATTTCTTCTGTTAAGCCAGTCTTTTTACCATTTAATATTTCCCAAAGAACTACAACAAAACCAAAAATTATAAAATATAATCCGTAATTAAAAGAAATTCCATCAATAAAAAACAAAAAGAAAAGCAATAAACTTAATGCTAAACAAACAACCATGTTTTCTTGTGTTTTGTTTTTTCCAATGTACAAAGGGTGCAAAAGAAGCGACAAACCTAAAATAAGTCCAATATTTGCGATGTTTGAACCAATAATATTACCAAGAGAAAGATCTGCTGCTTTTTGAACTCCTCCAAAAAAAGAAACAACTATTTCAGGCAGAGACGTTCCGATTGCTACAATAGTTGCGCCAACTATAAATGGAGAAATTTTACTATATTTGGAGATAAGAAGAGAATTAACAATTACTCCCCGACTTCCTGAAAGTAAAAGAATCAAACCAAAAATGAAAAAAAGAAAGAGGCTCATAAGTCTATTATAAACAAAGTTATCCTATATGGTAAAATAGATGGATGAAATTTGAACTTAAATCGGATTTTAAACCGACCGGCGACCAACCGCAGGCAATAGAAAGTATAACCAAAAATTTACAACAAAAAACCAAAAATCAGGTGTTGCTTGGTGTTACGGGTAGTGGAAAAACATTTACTATGGCAAATGTTATCCAGAATGTACAAAAACCAACACTTATTATTTCGCACAATAAAACTCTTGCCGGACAACTTTATCAAGAATTCCGTGATTTTTTTCCAAACAATGCAGTTTCTTATTTTGTTTCTTATTATGATTATTACCAGCCGGAAGCATATATCCCTCAGTCTGATACTTATATCGAAAAAGAGGTAGAAATTAATGAGGAGATTGATAAGCTTAGACTTGCTGCAACTACTAACTTATTAACCCGCAAAGATGTGATTGTAGTGGCTTCCGTATCTTGTATTTACAACCTTGGATCTCCCATGGAGTATGGCAAATTTATTTTGGAGCTTCGAAAAGGTGTAAAGGTAAGTCAAAGCGATATCATGATAAGACTAACTGACCTTCAATACGACCGTAATGATTACGAATTTAAACGCGGATCTTTCAGAGTACGAGGAGAAAGTATTGATCTTTTTCCAGCATATGTCGACCATGGAATCAGAATTGACGTACAAGATAAGATAGTCAACATGTATGAATTTAATCCTTTAACTGGAGATGTAATAAAACCTCTTGAATCAACAGTTATTTATCCTGCAAAACACTATATGACAGATCCTAGGAGCTACAAAGATGCTTTCAAAGCAATAAGACAAGATCTTGAAACACAAACCAATAAATTTAAAGAGCAGGGAAAGATTTTGGAAGCGCAAAGAATAACTCAACGCACAAATTATGATTTGGAAATGTTAAATGAACTAGGATATATAAATGGAATTGAAAATTATTCTATTTATTTTGACGGCAGGAAGTCTGGACAACCGCCTTTTAGTTTGATCGATTATTTTGAAGCATGTTCTGATGATTGGCTTTTACTTATAGACGAATCTCACATTACTCTTCCCCAAATCCGTGGCATGTACAATGGTGATCAGTCAAGAAAAAAAATGCTTATTGATTATGGGTTTAGACTTCCCTCAGCTCTTGATAACAGACCGCTTAAATTTGATGAGTTTATGAGAAAAGCTCACCAGATTGTTTATGTTTCAGCAACTCCTGATGAGTATGAAATTTCTCTTTCCAAAGAAGAAAAAAATGGTGTAGTAGAACAATTAATACGACCTACAGGACTTGTCGATCCTGAGGTAATTGTTAAAGAAACCAAAGGACAAGTTGATGATCTCATGGAAGAGATCAAAAAACGTGTTGAGAAAAAACAACGTATTTTAGTAACTACACTAACAAAACGTATGGCTGAGGAACTTTCGAGCTATTTGGAAGAAAGAAAAATTAAAGTAACTTATCTTCATTCAGACATAGAAACTCTGGAAAGACAAGACGTGCTTGATAGTTTACGTCGCGGAGATTTTGACGTGCTGGTTGGAATTAATTTACTTCGTGAAGGACTTGATCTTCCGGAAGTATCTTTGGTTGCTATCCTTGATGCTGACAAAGAAGGGTTTCTACGAAGTCGTACTTCACTAATCCAAACCATGGGACGAGCTGCAAGAAATGTAGATTCAAAAGTAATTATGTACGCTGATAAAGAAACCAAATCTATGAAAGCAGCAATTGATGAGGTAGAAAGACGTCGCGAGGTTCAAATTGCCTACAATAAAAAGCACGGAATCACGCCTCAATCTATTCAAAAAGCAATCCGCGCGCGAATGGTTGAAGAACAAAAAGAAGAAGAGAGAGATACGTCAGTAGAGGCTCTTTTCCAGTTTAGCAAAAAGGACGTTCTTCTGCCAGACGAGCGGGAAGAATTATTGAAGCTTTTAAGACGCGAGATGAAGGCAGCAGCTGAAAGATTGGACTTTGAAGCAGCAATCAGAATAAGAGATAAAATAAAAGAAGTTCAAAAGAAATTATAATCTCACCCGCTAATATTTTTAACAAGCTCTATTGATACAGGTTTATCTGCATGGTCTAAAATAATTGCCACAGCATCAATTCGCATCTCATCAGGAGTTTTTGGGTGTTTGATTTTATAAAATTGTGCGGATTTAATAAGAGCTCGCAGTTTCCAAGGAGTAATAGATTCTAAAGGAGAACCAAATTCATTTGATCTTCTGGTTTTAACTTCTATAAAAGCTAAAACGCCTTTATCCAATGCAATAATATCAATCTCTCCTCCTCTGATTCTAAAATTCCGCTCGATAATATCGTATCCCTGCTTTTTCAAATATTCACAGGCGATATCTTCACCAAGTTTTCCAGCAATCTGTTTTTTATACATTTAGGATAATTGTAACAAAGAAGAAAACTTGTCAGAAGTTATTTCTTAATGTCTTTGAGGAAGTGAAATTTTGCTCTGTTTGATTTTTTGCGGGCTTCTACAACTTCAACTTTTGCAACCATAGGAGAAGAAACAGGCCAGATTCGCTCAACTCCAATAGCTCCAACAGTCTTCATAACTGTAAACATTTTATTTATTCCTCGACCTCTGATACCAAGCACAATACCTTTGAAAATCTGAATACGGGTTTTCTCGCCTTCTTTGATTCTCTGATGTACTTTTACTGTGTCACCTGGTTTGAAGTTAATATCCTGCAACATAAGAACAATATTATAGCGGAAAATTTCTAAAATCTCAACTCTAACCAGAAGTCTCTGCAGCTCTCCTTATTCTCCATGTCAATGTCGCATTCCTTGCTCCACTAGGTACAGCTTCTGCTATTGACTGACCACCTAAATCCTGAGGGAATGCCTCTGCTACAACTAATTGTCTGTATAACTGCCGTATCCTTGCATCTCTAGCTTGCCTATCTGTCAACCATGCCATATATGTGGGAGGATAATGTTCAGCTTGCATACTTCTAATTTGTGTTATTCTTTTAGAAATGGATCCATCACGGTTATAAATACTTGGGTCAAGTTTTTGCGCTACATAATCTCTCCAACCAAGATATCTACTAAGCCTACTAAAAACATCTCTCATAATTGGGGGCAAGACAGCAATACTTACAGCGCCTTCTGCTCGTGGTCTACTTGGATACCTACCTTTTGTTTTTTCAGGAAGAAAGGCTTTCAACATATCAGGCTGCGTGAGAGTTAAATCAAGTCGAGAGTCACTCCATTCGGTTCGAGCCATGCTTTGTACAATAGCCGTAACCAAATAGCCAATATCTAAAGTAAGGTTTTCTATTCTAGGATTACCTGGTGTCTGCCCATCATATTGTGCTGCTATATCAGCAAATACTTCTCTAAACGGAAACTGATCATAGAAATTCCTATCAGGTGGTAATCTAAGCGGTTCTGTAACTTCAATATATTGACCTGTTGGAATATCTTCCCGTGGTTCTCCTATTGGGCGATCATCACCTTCCGTTGTCATAATTATTTTGCAACTGCTTCGATGAAGCCTAAAAATAATGGATGCGGTTTAAGTGGTCTGCTTTTGTATTCAGGATGACCCTGAGTTCCTACATAGAAAGGATGATCCGGCACTTCAATAATTTCAACTAAGCCCTCTTGAACTGATCTTGCGGCAATCACAAGTCCTGCTTTCTCAAAGTCTTTTGCGTATTTATTGTTAAATTCATATCTATGGCGGTGACGCTCGCTTGTCAGACCTTTTTCTTTGTTCTCCATCTGACCATATTTTTCGTACAAATCATAAGCTTTTGTGCCTTTTTCGACAATAGCATCCCATGTTCCAAGCCTCATGGTGCCTCCATAAGCGCGTCTTTCCATAAGCTCTTTTTGAGATGGGATAAGATAAATCACAGGGTGTTTTGTATTTTTGGTATTTTCTGTTGTATCTGCGTCTTTCCAACCTAGAACTGAACGGGCAAATGCGATACATGCATGCTGCATACCATAACAAAGTCCAAGATATGGAATTTGTTTCTTTCTGGCAAAATCAGCAGCAGCTATCATTCCCTCTGCTCCTCTTTCTCCCCAACCGATCGGAACAATTATACCGTCAGGATTTCCAAGAATTTCATGGACACCATCATAAACTTCTTTCTTGTCCGCCAAAGCTTTAGCGACGGCGGATTCGACTTTTTCTGCATCAACCCATTTGGTTTCAACTTCAACGCCCTTTTCCCAACTTGCATGATCTATGGCATCAAAAAGAGCTGCATATGAATCTTTTAATTGATATTCTCCAGTGCCAAAGTATTTTCCAACAATAGCAATAGTTACTTTTTTCTTCTTTGGAGCTTTAATCTTCTCAACTAATTTTTTCCATTCGGTAAGATCTGGTGTCTTGACTGGTAAACCAAGCTTTTCCAGAATTCTCTTGTCGAGTCCTTGCTCGTGAAGCATGTGTGGAATTTCATATACTGATTCCATATCAGGATTGGAGATGATGTCTTCAGGATGCATATTGCAGAAAAGCGCAAATCTATCTCTGCGTCTTTTGTCCAAATATTTCTCAGATCTGGCAATGATAAAATCAGGCTGAATTCCAAGAGAATTAAGAGTGCGAACTGAAAGTTGTGTAGGTTTGGTTTTTGGTTCTCCAAGATGAGCTGGTGTCGGCACGTAACTTACGTGAATATGGATAACATCTCCGGGGTTTCTGAGTGTCATGATACGGGATGCTTCATAGTAAAATACGTTTTGATACTCACCTGCTGTTCCACCCATTTCGATAAGAACTATATCAGCATCATTTTTACGTCCTGCTTCTTTAATCCTTCTTGTAATCTCATCTGTAAGATGAGGAATAGCTTCTACGTCTTCACCGTTATATTCAAATCTTCTTTCTTTATCAATAACAGTCTGATAAATCCTACCCATGGTGACAAAGTTCTCTTTGCCCATGTCTTCATGGAGGAATTTTTCATATGTTCCGATATCCATGTCGCCTTCTGTGCCATCTTCGCAAAGAAATGGATCACCATGCTCAATTGGATTTATAGTTCCCGCGTCAAGATTGAGATAATTCTCAACTTTAATAGGAGCTACTTTATAACCTGCTTGTTTGAGAAGTAATGCGACTGATGCTGAAGTGATGCCCTTTCCGATGCCTGAGATGACCCCTCCGGAGACAAATATGTATTTTGTAGAATGTTTCTTTAATTTTCTATCGGGCACGATTAATGTTAGCAAATTTATAAGACTTTTTCAACTAGTAAAATTGTCACTAATGTTTTTTATAGAAAAAATCATGACAGAAATATTGATATTTGGTTTCATGTGTTATAATGGTTTTATGGCTGAGCAAAAAAAAATAACTGTACAGACAGGAACTTATCTGGGTAGTCAGTATGCACATATTGTCGGAGTTACTGTAACAGACATAGATCTTACTCTTGAATTTGTATATAAAAATCCAAGAGAAGAGATAACAGAAGCACACGTAGTTTCAAGAGTAACTTTGCCTATAAGTGCAGCAAAGGAATTAGTAGAAGCAATAGCTAGTACTCAAAAACTTCATGAGGCCAGAAAGAAAGGAGTGCAAAATGGATAGCGCTACTTCGTCTTATACCTCAATGCCCTACAAAACCAAACCAACTATTGGTGAAGTTGGATGGGTGGAAACTCTTCTTAAATGGAGAATGCTTAAACACATTGATGTTCCAGAAACAATTTTTTCTCCTCTTGAAGAAATAGAACAAGATTTGATTTCTCAGGGATTTACCAAAGAAGAAATAGATGCTCAGATTGTAGGACTTTCTAAGCTTCCTGAGTATGCCAACATTAAAAGAAGTAAAAGGACTAGAAAAAGATCTTAAAAAAGCAGGATTATGGGACGCATATAAAGATGCAAGAACCAAATTTATCAGAAATCCCAATTTAAAATCCTTAGATTTTTGCATTTGGGACCGCATTAATAGAACTTGGTCGATTAAAATAACAGTAAAAATTAGAATAATCATGGCTAAAAGACCAAATAATCAGTACGAAGCATTCATATTTGGAGACTTTCATAGAAAACAGGCAAAAAAATAAAATTTTGTTCTCTTCTTAAAAACCTTAAGAGCCTTATTTATCTCAAATTAAGCAAGAAATTAGTAGGGTTCGGGGGCGTGGAGAGGGACGCCAACAGTAGTTGGTGTCTCAAGTTTTTTACCGCCATTTGTTCTTGATTTTCGTAGGTGTTTGGTAAGAGCAATTTCGAGGACTTCGTCCATATGTGAGACAAATTTGAATTTTAAGTCTTTTAATACTTCCTGTGGCACATCTTCCAGATCTTTTTCGTTTTCTTTTGGAAGAATAATTGTCTTAATTCCAGCTCGGTGTGCTGCAATTACTTTTTCTTTTACTCCGCCTATTTCAAGAGCTCGACCGCGAAGTGTTACCTCTCCGGTCATAGCAAGTTTTCGATCAACTGGTATTTTGGTAAGTGCTGAGACAATTGCTGTTGTGATAGCAAGACCTGCAGATGGACCATCTTTTGGTACAGCACCTTCTGGAACATGAATATGTACGTCAAGTTTTTGATAGAACTTTTCAGCAAGTCCCATTGTGGTAGCTTTGGCACGGATATATGACATTGCTGCCTGACATGATTCTTTCATCACATCACCCAGTTGTCCTGTAAGGATAAGCTGACCCTTTCCGGGCATGAGTGCTACTTCGATAAACATAATATCTCCACCTGCTTCAGTCCATGCAAGTCCTGTTGATACTCCTACTTCGTCTTTCTTCTCCATAAGTGTTGCCAAAAATCTTATTGGTCCCAGATATTTTGTAATATCTTTTTCTTTAACTATTATTTTTCCTTTTTCTCCTTCTGCTACTTTTTTGGCAACTTTACGAAGAACAGTTGCTATTTTACGTTCAAAGTTACGAACGCCAGCCTCTCTTGTGTAGTGCTGGATTATAAATTTAAGAGCATCATCAGTGATTTCTGCCATTTTATCTGTTAAGCCATGATTTTCCAGCTGTTTTTTGATAAGAAAATCCTTTGCGATTTTGAATTTTTCATCATGTGTGTAGCCTGAAAATTGGATAATTTCCAATCTATCGCGAAGTGCATGAGGAATAGTATCCAAAACATTTGCAGTTGTAATAAACATCACGTCTGAAAGATCAAAAGGAACTTCGAGGTAATGATCTGAGAATTGGTTGTTTTGTTCCGGATCGAGAGCTTCCAAAAGTGCAAATGATGGATCACCTCTGAAGTCTGAACCGACTTTGTCAATTTCATCAAGCATAAATACAGGATTTCTGGTACCTGCGTCTTTAACGCCCTGAATAATACGCCCTGGGAGTGCGCCAACATATGTTCTTCTGTGTCCACGGATTTCTGCTTCGTCTCTGATACCACCTAATGATACACGGACGAATTTACGATTTAGCGCACGAGCAATAGATTTACCAATAGAAGTTTTACCAACTCCGGGTGGTCCTGAGAAGCAAAGGATTTGACCCTTCATTTTGCCTGATAACTTATGGACTGCCAAATATTCAACAATTCTCTCTTTGGCTTTTTTAAGACCATAATGATCTTCATCCAAAATATTTTCTGCTTTTTTAATATCTTCATTGTCTTTGCTTTCTGAACTCCATGGGAGACTTACGATAAGATCTAAGTAATTACGGATATAACCAGCTTCTGGATTGAACTGGTTCATGTTTGAAAGCTTGTTTAGTTCTTTTTTAGCTTTTTCCTCAACTTCTTCAGGCATTTTTGCAGCTTTTATTTTATTTAGAAGTGTTTTTATCTCTGATGCCTCCCCTTCTTTGTCGCCTAGTTCTTCTTCTATTGTTTTAAGTCTCTCGCGAAGCATTGCTTCTCTTGCTCCTTTTTCAAATCTTTCCTGAGTTTTTGAGGCAATTTTTTTCTCAAGTTCCAGTATTTTTAACTCTTTTGCCAAAAGCTCTACCAGTTTTTGCAGTCTTGTTTTGACATTTAACGTTTCAAGCAATTCCTGCTTCTCAATAGGTTTTAGATCAAGGGCTGATGCAACCAAATCTGAAAGTTCTGAAGGAGAATTTTCTGACATTATATTCATAAAAAGAAGAAAATCAGCAGATTTGCCAAAATTCATGGCTTTTCTGAATTCATTGGTTAAGTGATTACAGAGAGCCTTAACTTCTTCTGTGTCTTCAGATTCTTCAGGCAGTTCTATAACTCTTGCCACAAAATATGAATCGTGTCTTTCGAATCCAAGAATTCTAACTCTTGTTATTCCTTTTACCTGAGCATTTACTTCACCATCTGTCCTGACCATACGCTCAATGCGGGTAAGAGTTCCAATTTCAAAAAGATCTTCAGGAGCAGGGTCATTTAGTCTTGAGTTTTTTTGCAAAACAAAACAAACAATTCGCTCATGTGCAAAAGCTGATTCAAGCGCAGCAAGACTTTTTGGACGTCCAAAAGTAAGAACTGAGTCTGTACTTGGGAAAATGATGCCGTCTCTAATTGGAATTACTGGTACTAATTTTTCCATTTTTTTTAATTATAACAAACAACAAATTTTGTTGTTATGTGTTAGTCTTAGCAATCTATCATAGCATCTGCTAATTGTCAACAGCTTATAATAATCTGTTATTGTGGCTTAGCGGGAGCAGGTTTTTTACCTTGAAAATAGCTATTTATTTCATCAACTATCTGCTGCGGAGTCATTTGAGATTTGATCATATAACCATCCATGCCGATTTTAAATGCCTCCTGAATAATATTTTGCTGACCTAAATTACTCAGAATAAAAACCGGAGTATCCTTAACAGGAGCTGTCATCGCACGAAGCTGACGCAAAACATCAAGACCTGAAAGTTTTGGCATCATAATATCAAGCAGAATCAAATCAAATTGTTTTTCTTTTATTCTTAATATCGCCTCTTCCCCATCAGCAGCAACAACTACTTCATAACCACCTTGGGAAAAAACTTTACTATAGATATCGCGGATAAAAAAATCATCTTCTGCTATTAAAATTTTCATAATTACAGCTTCACCTTAATATTAGCATAAGAGATAAAATAAAGATCAGGTTTTACTAACGGGCTGATTTGTCAACATTTGTGCAACAGTCTGGTTGTGAGTTTTTTCATATGTTTCTATGTCTGAAGCAGAAGCAATAGGCAGAGAAAAAGCAAAAGTTGATCCCTTACCCTCTTCACTTTCCACCCATATTTTTCCTTTGTGAGATTCGATTATGGATTTGGATATATATAGTCCAAGACCAGTGCCTTTTGCACCAGACTCCAAAGCTCCTGAGGCTCTAAAGAATTTTGTAAACAGTTTTTCTTGCGAAGCTTTTGGAATACCCTGCCCATTATCAATAACAGACACCTGAAGAGTACTGTCTTTTCTTTCTGCTTTTACGGTAATTACTCCTCCTTTTTGGGTGTAATTAACTGCATTTGCAATAAAGTTTAAAATAACCTGCCCCAGACGGAATACATCACCAAGAACTACAGGAAGTTGATCCGGCACCATAACAGTAATTGTCTGCTGTTTGACAGTTGCCTGTGGTCGCACATTATCTACAGCGGTTTTTATAGCCGGTACCAAATCACTCGGCTTCATATTAATACTAAAAATACTTTTCTCAATACGCGAAACGCTTAAAAGATTTTCAACTAAATTTCCTAAGTTTTCACTACTTATAACTAATCTCTTCAGCAACTCTTTTCCTGACTGGTTAAGTTCTTTGGAATTTTGCATTTCAAGAATTGAGGTGTAACCACGAATTGCAGTTAATGGCGTTCGAAGTTCATGAGCTGCAATGGAAACAAAATCAAGCTTCATTTCCTCTAGCTCTTCTTCTTTGCTTATGTCATGAAAAGCAACAATAAAGCCTGTTTTTTTATCTTCAAAAACTACGGGACTGGTTGTCAGAGCAAGTCTTACTTTTGTTCCATCTGCTCTGTTTAAATTAAGCCCCTTTTCTCTAAATTTCTTAACTACTTCTTCTTTCTGTTGGTTATAGACAAAAAATGGAACAAGCGCCAATGCATCATAGAAATGCAGTACCTCATCGATATTTTTACCAATTACAGCGCTTGCAGCAAATCCACTGGTTTCTTCTGCTGCTTTATTAAAAGCAATTATATTTCCTTTTTCATCAAGCGTAATAACACCATCTGTCAGAGATTTAAGTAAAGCTTCTGTTTCTATTTTGTTATGAGTTAATGTTTTTTCTTCCCTTAAAAGTTGCTTTACAATATTTGTAAATGAGCCGGAAATAGTTTCTATTTCATCGTCGCTTTCGATATTAAATTTTGTAGATAATTGACCATTTTCCAAAGACTCCGCGCTTTCCCGCAATTTACTAAGTGGTTTTGTAATTTTAATACTTAAAATTACGGCAAGTAAGATTATTACTACAAAAGCTACAATAAGTGATTTCAAAAATATACTTGCACTAAATACGGAGTATCCAAATGCCACAGCTAATAACAAAAGAGAGAGTAGAAAAACAAAACTAATTAGTATTTTTTCTTGGACAGTAAGCTTCATACAACAGAAAAAGTACCACAAAAGTGGCTCTACAATTATCTTCGATTATCGAGTACCCCTTGTCAAGGGTGAACACGATTGTAAGAAATGTTATAATCACGGGGATGGAAGAGAAGCTATTAAAGATTGCTGATCTGGAACTGGATAGCAGATCATTTATGGTAAAAAGAGATAAGCGAGAAATCTTACTTACTCCTCAGGAATTTAGTTTACTTGAATACTTAATGATCAACAAAGGTCGCATAGTAAGTAGGACAATGATTCTTTCCCAAATTTGGAAATACTCATCTGATTTAAAAACACGCGTAGTTGATGTTTATATCGGATATTTACGTAAAAAAATAGATAAAGACGCAAATAAAAAACTTATCCACTCAGTCCGCGGATTTGGGTATGTTATAAAAGAATAATATGGACTTACAGCATATCCTTACTCCTGTTATTATCTTTGTTGCCTTTTTCTGTGAATCAATTTTCGGTATGGGTGGAGGATTTATTTCTATACCTCTTTTAAGCATATTGCTAGGACCAAAAACAGCAATACTTGTAGTACTTATATTTCAATTCCTTATGGGATTTCTTATATTTTCAACCAGAAAATATACAAATTGGAAGCTTATGATCCCTATGACAGTAACGCTTGTCATAGGAACTGTAATTGGAACATATTTGCTGTCTATATTTGATGACGAATTCTTACGTAAGTTTCTTGCTATTACTATTCTTATCTTTCTTGCTAAAATGATATTTTTCCCAAAAATTACATTCGGCAATAAACCTTCAAGATTTACCGGTTTTTTAGTCGGACTTGTCGGCGGATGGTTTCAAGGCATAACAGGAAACAGCTCTCCAATATTTGTCATGTATTTAACAAATGTTATCTCAGTGAAATCTGTAATGAGAGCAACTCTTATTTATATATTTTTTGCAACTAGTGTTGCACGGGTTATTGTTTCTTTCTCGCAAAATCTTTTTACTGAAAATATTTTATCGTTTGCCCTACCGGCAATACCTTTTTTCTTTCTTGCTATTTTTCTTGGACATCATGTACATAAAAAATTAGATGAAAAATATTATAGATATACCCTCTATATAATTCTTTTCTTTTCAGCTGTTTTGATGCTATCAAAATAATTCATAAACTTCTCTATTTTAAATCCTTTTGTAATTTAGTATGATAATGGCATGTACGAAATCCTAGTAGCCGGTGGAGCAGGCTTCATCGGTTCTCATTTGTGTAAAAGACTTATCGATGAGGGAAATAAAGTTTATTGCATAGATGACTTTATTACCGGCTCCAAAAATAATATCCAGCATTTAATGGACAATCCCAATTTTAAACTAATAGAACATGACGTCACAAAACCTTTTGATGAAATAAAAGATCGAATTTCAGAAGTATCACATATCTTTCATCTTGCCTCTCCGGCTTCACCAAATAAAAAAAGTGAAAGAAGTTATATAAATTATCCTATTGAAACTATGCTCGTTAATTCTGTAGGAACATACAATCTTCTTCTCTTGGCAAAAGCAAAAAATTCTAAATTTCTTTTTGCCTCTACTTCTGAAATCTATGGCAATCCTGAAGTTTCTCCACAGCCTGAAACTTATTTTGGCAATGTAAACCCAATAGGTATTAGATCAGTCTATGATGAAAGCAAAAGATATGGCGAAGCAATGACTTTTGCTTTTTATAGAAAACATAATCTTGATACTCGTGTTATTCGTATTTTTAATACCTTTGGTCCTTTCATGCAGAAAGATGACGGACGGGTAGTTACGTCTTTTATTAATCAGGCTCTGACAAATACTTCTTTGACAGTTTTTGGTGAAGGAAAACAAACCAGAAGTTTTTGCTATGTTGATGATATGATAGATGGAATTATGAAAGTTATGTTTACAGATAATACAAAGGGACAGGTTGTAAATCTTGGAAATCCAGACGAGCGAACAATTCTAGAAATTGCTACAATGGTTAAAGACATGGTTGGGACAGGTTCTCAAATTGTTTTTGAACCTCTTCCGGAAGATGACCCTGAAGTGAGAAAACCAGATATTACAAAAGCTAAAACCCTTTTGGGTTGGGAACCAAAAATATCTCTTGAAGAAGGTCTAAAAAAGACAATTGAATATTTTAGAAATGCATAACAAATGAAAGCAGTAATAATACTTCCTACTTACAACGAAAAAGAGAATGTTAAAAAAATAATTCCTGTTTTGGAGCAGGAGATTTTCCCAAAGATAAAAAATCATGACATGAGTATCCTTGTTGCCGACGATAACTCTCCTGATGGCACAGCTGACGAGGTAAGAAATCTCATGAAAAAATGGAAAAATATTGACATCAGCAGCGGAGAAAAAAAAGGACTAGGAGCAGCATACATAAGAGGGATGACTTATGCTATTGAAAAAATGAAAGCAGACGTGGTGTTTGAAATGGATGCTGATTTACAACATGATCCTGAAAAGATTCCGGATTTTTTGAAAAAAATAGATGATGGCGCCGACATGGTAATAGGTACCCGCTACAGCGATGGAGGATCAATACCGGAAAATTGGCCACCACAGAGGAAAGCTTTTTCAATTATCGCTAATCTTTTCGTAAGAACTGTTTTTATGAAATTCTCTATTCATGATTGGACAGGTGGATATAGAGCGCTTAAAAAAGAAGTATTTTTGAAAGAGCACGATGAATTAAAACAATACAGTGGATATATCTTCCAAATTTCTTTCTTATACAAAGCGGTGAGAGATAAATTTAAAATAGCAGAAGTACCATTTCATTTCTCCGACCGCGAATTGGGACGATCAAAAATTGCTCCGCTCGGATATATTCTGGATGTTGTCAAATTTGTTCTCTGGACCAAAATATACGAATATAAAAGATTTGTTAAATTCCTTTTTGTAGGCGGAACAGGATTTATAGTGCAATTTGCTACAACTTATTTTTCTATAACATTTTTGGGGCTTGAACATGCTCAATTCTTGGCAACAGCAATAGCTGCGGAAACTGCAATTCTATCTAATTTCTTTTTAAACAATATCTGGACATTTAAAGATACGGCATCTATTAAACAAAAAGGAGGATTCACAAGAAGACTAGTTAAATTTAATTTAACATCAATAGTTTCAATTTCTATTCAATCGCTTATGACATATCTTGCAGTAATTATCTTTGGCACAAAAATTAATTTATTTGGATATCCAGTCCTCACAGCTCTCATAACACTCTTCCCAACAATAATTTTTATAGTTTTACCATTTAACTATTTTGTCTATAACCGCATAATCTGGAAGACGCAATATCTAAAAAAATAAATTTAGGAACTTCATGAAGAGTAAAATATCGCTAATTTTATTAACTCTAATACTACTTCTGTCTGCATATCTTAGGCTATACCACATCTCTGATTACATGACTTTTCTCGGCGATGAGGGTAGAGATGTTTTGGTAGCCAAAGAAATATTGGAAGGAAATTTTACTCTGCTTGGACCTCGTTCTTCTGCCGGAGATTTTTTCATGGGACCTATTTATTATTATATGATTACCCCTTTTCTTTTCCTCTTTAATTACGATCCTGTAGGACCTGCAGTGATGGTTGCTATATTAAGTGTTTTTACAACTTGGCTTATCTTTTTTGTAGGAAAAAAATGGTTTGGAGAAACAGCGGGGCTGATCGCTGCTGCATTGTATTCTGTTTCGCCTGTTGTCATAACTTATTCTCACTCATCGTGGAACCCTGACGTACTTCCGTTTTTTGCCCTACTCTTTATACACATAATTTATGTCGCAGTTCACGCAAAAAATGCATGGAAGTTTTTTATATTTGCGGGTTTTTTATTAGGTATTTCTCTGCAACTTCATTATCTTGCTGTCCTTTTGGGAGTCGTTGCTGCTGTTTATGTTTTATGGGCAAATTGGTATAAAGATAAGGCAATAAAAATCGGTCTGACCGTAAAAAACTATTTACAGATTTTATCTGGATTTATAATAGGATTTTCTCCTTTTTTAGTATTTGAAGCTCGTCACGAATTTGCCAACACAAGATCAATTTTTAGCTTTATTTTTAGCGACACTTTGCAAAAATCATATACAGCGCAATCGTCATATCTGGATATTGTTTCTGATGCTTTTTTTAGAATATTTGCGAGATTAGTATTCTTCTTTCCTTCACTTGATATGTCTACTTATTTTGACAAACTTTTCCTGCAGGTTTTTTCTTTTGTATCCGTAGTTATTATTCTTTTCGCCCTTTATTTTCTTTTTAGAACGAAGAATAAATATGTACTGGTGCTTACTGGTTTATGGCTTTTTTTAAGCTTAGCTCTTTTAGGTTTGTATAAAAAATCTATTTACGATTATTTATTTACTTTTATTTTTCCCCTACCTTTTCTTATAATTGGTAATTTTCTTTCAAGGCTTTTGTTTTTTGGTAAAGACAAAAAACAAAAAATTATATTTTCAATACTGAGCATAATTTTATTTGTCAGTATTTTTGCATACAACCTTAATGGAATGCCATTTCGTAATGAACCGAACAGACAAAAAGAGCAGGTTAAAACAATCTCCAAAGCTATAATAGAACATAGCGACAATAAACCTTATAATTTTGCTTTAATAACAAAAGGCAATTCTGATCATGCTTATCGCTATTTTCTGGAAATTCTTGGTCATCCGCCTGTTGGATTGGAAAACACCCTCATAGATCCTGAAAGAAAATCAGTAACAAAGCAGCTTCTGATCGTCTGCGAGGATCCCAACTGTGAACCGCTTGGAAATCCCGGCTTTGAAGTCGCAGGATTCGGTAGAGCAGAAATCGCAGGAGTGTGGAATGTCTCCGTAGTAAAAGTGTTTAGACTTGTCCCCTACAAACAATAACCCAAAAAAAATCCCGCACCAATAATGATGCGGGATAATATTGTTCTTTGAAGCATTTTTAAAAATCCTTCAAAGAAATTGGTTAAAGTTATGCTCCAATTTTAAAGATTTTTGTACCACAAACTGGACATATACCTTTTGTTGCTGGTTTACCATTCTTCATAGTAATTTTTTCAGCATCCTTCATTTCTCTTTTTGCTCTACATTTAACGCAGTATCCTTCTGCCATAACTAATCACCTCCTTCCTGCCCGCCATTCGCTAGCGCTCAAGGCGCTTGCAGGCGGGTCACCTCTCTATTTTGTTATAAATCTTAACACCAATTCAATAAGCACAATAAATCCGGTAAAAGCTGCAGTTTTACGAAGATCTTTTGCGAGGTAATCATAAGATGATACAGCGATAGTTGCTGTTTGCCTAGAAATAACTACTGGTGGTTTTGCTTGTTTCTTTAAGCTATCTGGAGAAAAAGAATATAGAAATTCATTTTGAGCTTTAAGTCTCTTATCAGCCAAAATTTTTTGTTTGAGAGTTTTATTGTGTTTAGGCATGAATGAGCCTAGATTACACTATTGACTTGATACGTGTCAAGAGGCTAATATAATTTTATGACTTTTTATTGGGTTGTGCTTGCTATTGCTTTTCTTTGGATACTTATTCTGACATATCAATTCTTCAAATTAAAAAATCATTATAATACTCTAATTTCCGGAGTAAATAAAAGAACGCTTGAAGGAGTCTTAACTGGTATCGTAAAAGATTTGCAGGATGCTAAAAAAAATATTGCTAATCTTTCAACTCGCTATGATACAATGGAAAAAGATTCTCTTTTGCATATTCAAAAGATTGGTCTTTTGCGTTTCAATCCATTTAAAGATACAGGCGGAGACCAAAGTTTTATAGTTGCTCTTTTGGATGCGAAAGATACTGGAGTTGTAATTACAGCTCTTTATTCCAGATCTGGAACAAGATGGTACGCCAAAAAAGTTGTGAGCGGAAAAGGTGCAGACCACAATCTTTCAGATGACGAAAAAGAAGCTTTGAAATTGGCGCAAAAATAAAAATTTTATGACTAAAAAAGTTTTCATTATCGCAGCTATTGCTATCTACATTCTTTCTTCAGGAATTTCTTACGCGCTTTTTTCCAGTGGCTCTTCTTTGTCAGGGACTAAATCTTCAGACCAATTGGTTAAAGAATCAGGAAATGATTATGAAGCAATTGTTTTTAATGAAGAGGCAAAAAGAACTGAAGAATGCCCTCTTAATGGAGCTAAATACTCAAAAGAGCAAAAGAAATGGTGGGAACAACACAGACCGCTTGGTGTAATGATTGAAAATCACCAAGATGCAAGACCTCAGTCCGGAATTAATGCAGCTGATGTGACCTACGAAGCAATTGCAGAAGGCGGAATAACCAGAACTCTTAATGTTTACTACTGCAATGATGCAGGAATTATAGGACCGGTAAGATCCGCAAGAACATACTTTCTTGACTTTATTTCAGAATACGGACAATATCCACTGTATGCACACGTTGGAGGAGCAAATACCCCAGGTCCTGCCAATGCCTTAGAGCAAATTGGCGACTATGGCTGGAACCAATACAATGACATGAATCAGTTTTCAATCGGATTTCCAACCTTTAGACGTGATGAAAGCCGTTTGGGTCGGGAAGTAGCAACAGAACATACTATGTATTCAACCACAAGCAAATTGTGGGACTTTGCCGCAAAAAAGCGGGAGCTAACAAATAAAGATAAAGAAGGAAATTCTTGGGATGAAAGTTTCGTAAGTTATTCTTTCAAAGAAGATGCCTCAGCGTCTCAAAGACCGGAAACGCAGACGATTCATATTCCTTTCTGGGACTATGATGATTATGTAGTTGACTGGAATTACCGCAAAGACACAAACGATTATGCGAGAAAAAATGGTGGAACTAACCACATGGATCGAAACACTAACCAACAACTAGCTGCTAAAAATATAGTTATTCTTTTTATGAAAGAGTCTCATGCTAATGATGGATACGAAGATAATGCACACATGTTATACGGAACTAAAGGCACAGGTAACGCCTTGATATATATAGATGGGAAAGAAATTAAGGGAACATGGAAGAAAAAAGATCGCGAAGCAAGAACTATAATTACTGATAGTAAAGGAAAAGAAATTGAATTTAACCGAGGTAAAATCTGGTTTACCATCGTCCCCATAGATAATGAGATTACAGTAAAATAAGAGTGAAAGAAATTAACAAGCTCTACATCGTTAATGTTCTCTATGGATTTAGTAGCATGGCAGGGATTACCTTTACTCTTTATTTTCTTCTTCATGGACTTTCACAAGCGGAAATAGCAACTCTTTTTTCAATTTTTATGATCTCACTGGCTTTGCTTGAAATACCAACAGGGGGATATGCTGATACTTTTGGTCATAAAAAATCTGTTGTTTTAGGTCTTTTTCTTGAATCGTTTTATTTTCTTATCTTATTTTTCAGTACTAATTTTTATGGATTTGCTTTTGGCATGATAATTGCTGCCCTAGGTATTGCCTTTCAATCAGGCGCAATAAATTCTTTAATTTACGAAATACTTGAAAAAGAAAACAGAGGTGATGATTTTGCTAAAGTGCAGGGGAAAATTCAGTCAATTTCCTTAATTACCATGGTTATTGCTGCTCCGATCGGTACATTTCTATACAAGAATAATCCTCAGACTCCTTATTTTCTTGCGTTTGTTTTTACTTTCTTAACTGCTATTTGTGCGGCATTAATAAAATATGAATTTACTAAAAAAAGTCGTTCTGTTTCAGTTTACTTACATAATATAAAAACAGGCATTCAGCTTACTATGAAAAATAACCTTTTGTTAGGACTGATAATTATAGGGATTTCTTTAACTTTATCTAGACTTCTTTTCAATCAAAATATTAGCCAGCCGTATTTCTTGACTATAGGTATTGATGTCGCTGCAATCGGTATAGTTGTTGCGATAGAATCAATTCTTATGGCTATACTTTCATTTTATTCTCATAAAATATTAGAAAAACTTGGAGAAGCAAAATCATTAATTTTACTAATTTTTATACCAAGTCTTTGCACCATTATTTTAAGTCAACTTAATTACATTCTCGCATTGGTTTTTGTTTTTACTTTCGCTATGTCACATGCATTGAGAGTTCCTATACTTGGTACTCTTTCACAAAAAGAGCTTACAAAAGAACAGAGAAGCACCATGGCAAGTACCGGTAGTTTCATATCAAGCATAACCGTTGGAATACTTTTACCATGGTGGGGTTTGTTAATTGATAAGTTTGGAATTAGCACAACGCTTCTGCTACTTGGGTGCTATACGATTTTTATTGGTTTTACTGGTTTCTACATTATAAAGCTGCATAAAAAAGATATCAAAATAATTACTAAATAAAACGATCTTCTTATTTGCTTTATTTGAGCTTATATATTATAATAGATAAGGTAATGCCTGATCAAAAGATAAGAATAGAGGTATTCTCAAAAGTATTCGATACAAGGGCTTCAGTCAGGCAAAAAAATCTCCAACAACTCAACAATAAGATCTCAGATGTCCAAATTGCTGATATCTACACAATAGATAAAAAATTCTCCAAAAACCAAATAGATAAAATATCCACAGCTATTTCTAATCCCGTAACACAAGCAGTAAATATTAAACCCAAAAATAAATTCTCTTTTGCTATTGAAATAGGCTTCTTACCGGGAGTTACGGACAATGTTGCTCATACTACCAAAGAAACAATTACCGATCTTCTTAAGGCTAAATTTAGTGATAACGAAAATGTTTACACCTCACAAATAACTTTTGTTGATGGAAATATATCTAAAAAAGAAGCTCTGCAAATTGCAGACAGTTTATATAATCCTCTTATTCAGAGAATGAGCATTAAAGACTTTGCTCAGTTTCAAAAAGACGGCGGAATGGATATTGTAATTCCAAAAGTAAAACTTGATAAAAAACCACAGATTGATGAAGTAAATTTAAATGTTTCAGATGAACAGTTAACAAAAATAGGAAAAGCCGGGATCGTAAACCCAGATGGAACAAGACGAGGTCCTCTTGCTTTAAACCTAACTTACATGAAAACAATTCAGAAATATTTCAAAGATCTAGGACGAAACCCAACAGATATAGAAGTGGAATCTTTGGCTCAAACATGGTCTGAGCACTGTAAGCACACTATCTTTGCAGATCCTATAGATGAAATAAAAAACGGTTTATTTAAGGAATATATTAAAAAAGCAACTGAAGAAATCAGAAAGTCTCGATCCGCCTCTGGAGGAAAAAAAGGTAACAAAGACTTTTGCATATCGGTATTTACTGACAATTCAGGAGGAATTGCTTTTGATGATAAATATATGATTACTCATAAGGTAGAGACACACAACAGTCCATCAGCCCTTGACCCATTCGGCGGTGCAGTAACCGGAATTGTTGGCGTAAACAGAGATACAATAGGATTTGGATTGGGCGCAAAACCTGTTGCCAATTTCTATGGTTTTTGTTTTGCAGATCCTCGCATAGATACACCACTATATAAAGATGAAAATAAAACTCAAAAAATGCTCTCAAGTAAAAGAATTATGCTGGGTGTTATAGATGGGGTTAATGCCGGAGGAAATCAATCAGGAATACCAACTCCACAAGGATTTATTTATTTTGATGAAAGATTCCGCGGTAAACCGCTGGTGTTTGTAGGAACAGTAGGACTTATTCCTAGAAAAATAAAAGGAAAACCATCACATGTTAAAAAAGCAGAGCCTAATGATTTGATAGTAATGATTGGAGGAAGAGTGGGCAAAGATGGTATTCATGGCGCAACATTTTCATCTGAAGCAATTGATAGCGGAAGCCCTGTGACCGCTGTTCAAATTGGTGATCCTATAACTCAGAAAAAATTGAGTGACGCAATTGTTAAAGAAGCAAGAGATATGCTTTTATACAACAGCATAACCGATAACGGCGCTGGTGGACTTTCATGTTCTGTTGCAGAAATGGCTAAAGAATCAGGTGGATGTGAGGTGGATTTAGAAAAAGTACCTCTTAAATATCCTGGCCTTGAACCTTGGGAGATCTGGGTTTCAGAATCGCAGGAAAGAATGACTTTGGCAGTGCCTGTTAAGAATTATAAAAAGTTTGCTGACTTAATGGCTAGTCGTGGCGTTGAATCAACTGTTATTGGTAAATTCACAAATAGCGGAAAATGTGTTGTGAAATATAAAAACAAAACCATCATGGATATTGATTTACAATTTTTGCATTTCGGACTACCTAAGCGACCTATGAAAACAACTTATGTTAAGAACGTTAACAGTGAACCGAAAGTTTCTCAAAAATCTGATTATTCAAAAGATTTACAATTGATGCTAAAAAGATTAAATATAACCAGTTACTCATTTATAAGCCAGCAATATGACCATGTAGTACAAGCTGGGCTAGTTCTGGGACCACTTCAGGGAAGAGGAAGAGTTAACGCAGAAACATCAGTATTTCGCCCTGTATTAAGTTCTCAAAAAGGCGTAGTGATGTCTCAGGGTTTATATCCTAGCTACAGCGATATTGATTCATATCATATGGTTGCAGCAGCTCTTGATACTGCCATCAGAAACGCTGTTGCAGCTGGAGGAAATCCTGACTATTTGGCAATCCTAGATAACTTCTGCTGGACAGACAGTAATAATCCGAAAAGACTTGGAGAACTAAAACTCGCAGCAAAAGCATGTTACGATTATTCGGTAGCTTACGGTACTCCGTTTATTTCAGGAAAAGACAGTATGTTTAATGATTTTAACGGATTTGATAAAAACGGTAAGCCTATTAAAATATCAATTCCCCCTACCCTTCTTATCTCTACGATCGGAGTCGTAGATGATGCAACAAAAGTAGTTTCTTTAGACACGAAAATCCCGGGAGATTTAGTTTATGTATTAGGAGAAACCTTTGATGAACTAGGAGCTTCTGAATATTTTGCAATGCTCGGAGAAAAAATTGGCAATAGTGTTCCAAAAGTTAACGCTGAAAAAAATAAAAAATTATATCAGGCTTTATATAAGGCTATTGATCAGGAAATTGTTGCTTCAAGTCAATCAGTTACCCGTGGAGGACTGGCAGTCACTTTTGCCAAAAAAGCAATTGGCGGAATGCTTGGACTTGAAATATCTCTTAAAAATTTACCGGGAAAAACTACTTCTGATACTGAGGCTCTTTTCTCTGAATCTCAGGGAAGAGTTGTTGTAACAATTGCCCCTGAAAACAAAAATGCTTTTGAGAAAATAATGAAAGGGAATGCTTTTGCTGAAATTGGAAAAGTAACAAAAGAGCAAGCCATTAAGGTTAAAGGCTTAAATGAAAAAGAAATAATAAATCTTAGCCTTAACCAAGCAACAGATGCGTATAGAGAAACGTTTAAAAATTATTAGGGAGCGAGGAACAAATTTTTTCGTAAGGACGAATGGTTAGATTTTCATGATGATAGCCGACAAAAGGTACTCATGATACAGCAAGCGGGTTAATTGCAAAAACGGGTGGGTCCAAGAAAAAATTTAGTTCCGAGCGAAAATAAATATATGAATAAACCAAAAGTTATTGTTTTATCAGGATACGGATTAAATTGTGAGGAAGAAACAAAGCTTGCTTTTGAATTAAACGGAGCTGTTGGTGATATAGTGCACATCAATGATTTAATTGCAGGTAAATATAAACTGTCCGATTACCAGATAATGGCAATAGGCGGAGGATTTGCCTATGGAGACGATACGGGTGCAGGAATTGCTTATGCAAATAGACTTAGAAACCATCTATGGAATGATATTGAAAAATTTATAAAGAGCGGAAAATTAATAATTGGTATCTGTAATGGTTTTCAAATACTTATGAATTTAGGCTTACTTCCCGCTCTTAAAATGCAATATGGAAAAAGAGAGATGGGTCTTATGCCAAATGAATCTGCCCGCTATACAGTTCGTTTTGCTGATCTTAGAAATGACAATAAAACCAACTCTCCATGGCTTGTTGGTTTAGATTCATTTTCAATTATGATGTCAAATGGTGAAGGAAGGCTTGTTGCAGATGAAAAAGTCATGAAAGAGGTAAACAAAAAAGGAGTTGTTGCGTTTCGTTATTACAAAGGACCTATGGCAGAATATTTAGATTTACCATATAATCCAAACGGATCTATAGAAGATATTGCAGGACTTACTGACGAAACAGGACGCATCATTGGTCTCATGCCTCATCCTGAACGCGCAATGTTTTTTACACAAATGGCAGACTGGGGACTTACTAAAGAAAGACTTAAAAGAGAAGGAAAACCACTTCCTGAATTTGCAGGTGGTTTAAAAATATTCAAGAATGGAGTAGAATATTTTAATAAATATGAAAAATAAAGATTATATAATAGCAACACTTGGTAGTCACTCTGCATTGCAGATATTAAAAGGCGCAAAAGATGAAGGATTTAAGACTCTTATAATAACAACTCCAGATCGCACTGAATTTTATAAAACTTTTCCTTTTATTGATGAGTTTATTGAGATCCCATCTTTTGCTGAATTTCCTAAAATTGAAAACGAATTGATAGAAAAAAACGTTATTTTAATTCCCCATGGTTCATTTGTTGCCTATCTTGGAGTTGGGGTAAACAAAAACATGAAAGTAATGTATTACGGAAACAAGCATGTTCTTGACTGGGAAGAAGATAGACAAAAACAACGAGAATGGATGCAGTCTGCAAAGATAAATGTTCCAAAACAATTTAAAAATACGGATGAGATTGGTTATCCGGTAATAGTTAAATCTTATGGTGCAGCTGGAGGAAAAGGGTACTTTTATGCTAGAAATAAAGCCGATTATGAGAATAAAGTACAACAAATGGGATCGAACAAATTTATTATTCAAGAATATGTTATAGGTGTACCTCTATATGTACATTATTTTTATTCACCTATAACAAAAAAGCTTGAGATCATGAGTATTGACAGAAGATATGAAACCAATGTCGATTCACTTGGACGAATTCCCCTCTCAGGTCAGGAAGGACTGGAAATTGAACCAAGTTACGTCGTTGTTGGTAACGCTCCTTTAGTTCTCCGTGAAGCAATGCTTATTGATGCATATGAGATGGGGCTACGAGTAATTGAAACATCCAAAAAACTTATTGACCCGCGAGGTCTTTTCGGAGCTTTCTGTCTTGAAACTGTAATAAGCCAGGATCAAAAGTTTCATGTTATTGAAATTTCCTGCAGGATAGTTGCCGGAACAAACTTGTTTACAAATGGATCTCCTTATTCTTGGCTTTACTATGATATACCTATGAGTACAGGAAGAAGAATAGCAAGAGAAATAAAAGAGGCAATTGAAAAAGATAAATTAGATCTAGTATTAGATTAATTATGAAAAATGAATCATATGCACTAATAAGTGTTTTTGATAAAACAGGAATTGTTGATTTGGCAAAAGTTTTGGTAAAAAAAAATATTAAAATAATCTCAACCGGTGGCACTGCAAAGGAACTCGCAAAAAATGGTATTACGATAACTCCAATTGAAAATATTACAAAATCTCCCGAAAGCTTTGACGGCAGGATGAAAACAATTAGCTTTCAAATTGAATCCGGTATTTTGTTCGATAGAAAAAATACTGCACATCAAAAAGATGTAGAAAAATTAAATATTCCTAAAATTGATTATGTAATTTGTAATTTTTATGATTTTTGGAAAAAACCGGGAATTGAGATGATCGATGTCGGCGGTCCGACAATGGTCAGAGCGGCTGCAAAAAATTATGAAAATGTAACTATAGTTGTTGATCCAAGTGATTATGAAAAAATTTCGAAAGAATTGGAACAAGCAAACAATACAACTGAAAACTTAAGAAAAGAATTGGCAAGTAAAGCATTTGCCTACGTTGCAGAATACGATAATGTGATTGCAAATTATTTTCAAAAACAAACAGATGGAAATGATTTATTTGTTTCTCTACAAAATGGTAAAAAACTAAGATACGGAGAAAATCCTCACCAACAGGGAATATTTTTTAAAGACAAAAGCGATGATGATAAGCTGGGGCTTGGAAACTTCAAGCTTCTTCAGGGAAAAGATACATCATACAGTAATTACTTAGATCTTGACTCAGGAGTTCAAACTATTTCATTAATTGGAATAGATAAACCAGCTTGTGTAATTTTAAAACACACAAACCCATGTGGAGCAGCAATCGGAAATACAATTGAAGATGCATTTCAAAAAGCATGGTATGACGGTGATTCTTTAGCTGCATTTGGTGGAGTAATTTTAATAAACCGTCCTGTAACTAAAAAACTAGCTGAACTTATGCTTTCTGAAAAAAAATTCTTTGAAATCTTGGCGGCTCCATCATTTGATAAAGAGTCGTTAGAAGTTTTTGCTCAGAAACCAAAATTACAACTTCTTGAAAACAAAAATTTAGAAAAACCATTTATCGAAGACTACACTGACGTCAAAAAAATTAGAGGAGGATTTTTGGCTCAGGATGTAGATACTGAAAAACTCACAAAACAAAACCTAAATGTAGTTACAAAAAGAAAACCAACTGAAAATGAAATTGAAGATTTGATATTTGCCTGGAAAATAGCTCAGGTCAGTAAATCAAACTGCGTTGTAGCTGTAAAAGACGGAGTATTACTTTCTTCAGGAGTTGGACAACAGGATAGAAAAAGATGCTGCGAACTTTGCGTAAGTAAAGCAACAAAATCTCTTAAAGGAGCAGTCGCTGCTACTGATGGATTCTTCCCTTTCAGAGATGGTCCGGATATTTTGATAAAAGCCGGAATTACAGCAATCATTCAACCGGGTGGATCTATAAGAGATCATGATACTATAGAAGCATGCGATGAAAAAAATGTTGCTATGATATTTACAAACGTTAGAGCTTTTAAGCATTAATAGCTAAGCGGAGGGAGGGATGAAAATTTTTTCGTTTTCATCCGAACTCATAAATTATTTTTTAAACAGGATCGCGTGAGTTGGAAACAAAAAATTTTTATTCCGACTGGAGCTTATAAAATATGAATAATAAAAATATAACAATCACAACAATTGGAAGTCATTCGGCTCTTGAAGTAGCAAGGGGCGCAAAAGACGAAGGAATAAAAAACATTATTGTCTGCGAAAAAGGCAGAGAAAAAACTTATGCAAAATATTACAAGACAAATGGAGATGCAGGGTGTGTAGATGAAGTAATACTTGTTGATAAATTTAAAGATATTCTAAACCCTGAAATACAACAAAAATTAATTGAGCAAAATGCAATTTTTATCCCCAACCGCTCATTTGAGGTTTACATAAATGATTATGATGCTATTGAAAATGATTTCAAAGTAAAAATGTTTGGTAACAAAAAACTACTCCGCATTGAAGAACGCGGAGCAAAACCAAACCAATATGATTTACTTGATGAGGCAAATATTAGATACCCTAAACAATTTACAGACCCTAAAAATATAAATACTTTATGTATAGTTAAAGTGCTTGAAAAAGAACGGGGTTTTGAAAGAGCTTTTTTCTTTTCTAACTCTGAGGAGTCTTACAAGCAAGAATCGCAAAGACTGCTTAATGAAGGAAAAATAACGCAAGAAGCGCTAGGTAAAGCTGTAATTGAAGAATTTATAGTTGGTGTTCAGGTAAACTTTAACTTTTTCTATTCCCCTATTTCAAATCGACTAGAACTTTTAGGAACTGACACAAGAAGACAAACAAATCTTGATGGAATCTTAAGACTTCCAGGAAGCCTGCAAGACAAAATCTTAGAAGATCACAAAGTCCAAATAAAATATGAGGAGGCAAGTCATACAGCTGTTACTGTACTAGAATCATTATTGGAGCAGGTATTTGCCATGGGAGAAAGATTTGTTGAGGCTTCCAAAAAATTCGCATCACCCGGAGTCATCGGACCATTTGCTTTACAAACAATGATTATCCCCGGTCCTCCAAAAAAAGATATTGTTGTATTTGATGTATCACCAAGATTCCCTGGCTCTCCTGGAATTACAGCAACGCCATACAGTGGATATCTCTTTGGAAAATCAGTTAATGTGGGACGAAGAGTTGCTATGGAAATTAAAGAAGCAATCAATAATAATAGATTGGAAGAAATAGTTTCATAATTAAAAGCGAAGGAACAAATTTTTTCGCTAGGACGAATGGTTAGGAAATCATGATGATAACCAAATAAACGGTACTCATGATACAGCAAGCGTATTGCTTGCAAAAGTAGATGGGTCCAAGAAAAAATTTTGTTCCAAGCGAAAATAAATATATGAATAATCAATTACCATTTTCAGAATTAACAGCAATTAGCCCTCTTGATGGGCGTTATAGATCAAAAGTACAAGATCTAGCTCCTTTCGTCTCAGAGTATGCTCTTATCAAATTCAGAATTGAAATTGAAATTAAATATCTCTTAGCTCTTTCAGAAGCAGGTGTTACTAGAGAATTTACAAATGAAGAAAAACAAAAGCTCCAAGAACTTATTGATATGTCTTTTAACGATATAAAAAAAGTAAAAGAGATCGAAGCAGAAACTCGTCATGATGTAAAAGCAATGGAAAGAACCCTCCGTGCACATCTTGAAAATACTTCTCTTAAAGATCAACTCGAAATGATCCATTTTGGCTTAACATCTGAGGATGTAAATAATCTTTCCTATAGACTTATCTTAAAAAGAGGTACGGAGCAAATTATTCCTGCAGTTGAAGAGATAATTTCTTCTCTTTCCAAGTGGGCAGAAGCCTACAAAGAAACTCCAATGCTTGCAAGAACACATGGGCAAGCAGCAGTTCCAACAACAATCGGAAAAGAGATGGTCAATTTTGCAGTAAGACTTCACAGGCAAATTGTAAAACTTAAAAAACAAAAACTTACCGGAAAATTAAATGGAGCTGTTGGAAATTTCAATGCACTCTCTTTTGTTTATCCCAATATTGATTGGCTGGAATTCTCCGAAAAATTTGTTTCATCACTGGGATTTGAACCAAACTTAATTACAACGCAAATTAATCAATATGATGATGTTGTCGAATATCTGCAAAATATTCAACGTATTAATAGTATTCTTATTGATTTCGATCAGGACATGTGGAGATATGTAAGCGATGAATGGTTTGTCCAGGTTGCTAAGAAAGGCGAGGTTGGTTCATCAACAATGCCACAAAAAGTAAATCCAATTGATTTTGAAAACAGCGAAGGAAATTTAGGAATTGCCAACGGACTTATTGAATCTTTATCTCGTAAACTTCTTATATCAAGATTGCAAAGAGATCTTTCAGACAGCACTACCATTAGAAATTACGGCATTATTCTTGGCTACTCTCTAGTCGCATATAAAAGTACTACGACCGGAATCGGACGTGTTAGTCCAAATGTCGATAAAATTAAAAATAGTCTTAATAAAGACTGGACTATCCTTACGGAAGGAGTGCAAACACATCTTAGAAAATCCAAAGCAAATGATCCTTATTCACTTATCTCATCATTGTCTAGAGGAGAAAAAGTAGATGAACAAAAATGGGAAGAATGGATAAATAATCTATCGATTTCCGATGAAGACAAAAAACAGCTTTCCGAATTAACTCCTGAAAAATATATCGGACTTGCTGTAAAGCTAACAGAAAAAGCATTGGAAGAGCTTAAATAATTAAACTTTTTGTGATACAATAACTATGAAAATGAGTCCATTGGTTAGTATAATTCTTGGTTCTGATTCAGACCTTTCAATTATGAAAGGTACTACAGATGTCTTGGAGGAGTTTGAAGTAGCAAACGAAATATTGGTAATTTCCGCACACAGAAATCCAGAGGGATTAACAAAGCACATAAAAGAATCTTCTGCAAAAGTATTTATTGGCGCAGCAGGTGGAGCTGCTCACCTACCAGGAGTAATAGCAGCCCAAACTACAAAACCAGTTATTGGTGTACCAATTAAAACAAAAAGTATGGAAGGACTTGACTCACTTCTTTCAATTGCTCAAATGCCAGCAGGTGTCCCTGTGGCAACAGTTGCAGTAGATGGAGCACGAAATGCAGGATTACTTGCTATCCAAATTCTTGCAACTTCTGACACCAACCTAGAAATAAAATTAAAAGAATTTAAAAACAAAATGCGAGAAGGCGTTGAAAAAAAATCAAAAAAATTGCAGGAAATCGGAGTAGAAGCATATTTAAATGAAAAAAAATAATTTATGGTAAGTGCAAAAATAATAAACACTGCCCTTCCAAAAGTTCTTAAATCAATCGATTTGCCAAATTTAGGTAAAAAATACCAAGGCAAAGTCCGCGACTTTTATGTCTTAAAAGACAAAAGAGTTATTATAACAACAGACAGACAATCTGCTTTTGATGTAGTTTTAGGCTGCATTCCTTTTAAAGGAGCAGTTCTAAATCAACTTGCAGCATTCTGGTTTAACAAAACAAAAAAAATCGTACCAAATCATGTCATAAGTCTTCCTGATCCAAATGTTCTAGTTGCAAAAAATTGCAAACCAATTTTAGTTGAAATGGTAGTACGTGGATATCTAACAGGAAGTACTACAACTTCTCTTTGGTACAACTATGAAAAAGGAGAAAGAGTACTCTATGGAATAAAATTTCCAGATGGCATGCAAAAGAATCAAAAACTTGATGGTCCTGTCATAACTCCTACAACACATGAAGCATCAGGCGTTCACGATAGAGTATTAACTAGAAATGAAATAATAAAAGAAAAGCTGGTTGAACCAAAACTTTATAAAAAAATGGAAGAAGCAGCCCTTGCTCTTTTTGCTTATGGACAAAAATTTGCAAAAAAACAGGGACTCATCCTTGTTGATACAAAATATGAATTTGGTTTGGTTGATGGAGAACTAACCTTAATGGATGAGATTCACACTCCAGACTCTTCAAGATACTGGATGGCTGGTACTTATAAAGAAAGACTAAAAAAGGGTCTCGAGCCACAAAGTTTTGACAAAGAATTTTTAAGACTTTGGTATGTTAATAAAGGATACAGAGGTCAAGGAAAACCACCAAAAATGCCTGCTGAGCTTGCAACAAAAATGGCACAACTTTATATCGGAGCATACGAAAAAATAACCGGTGAGAAATTTAAAGCATTAAAATACCCTGCAGAAGAAAGAATTAAGAAAAGCCTCCAAAAAGCTGGTATAATTTAGCTGATGAGTAAAAAAAATATTAATTATTCCCAAACGGGAGTAAATTATAAATCATTAGATCCCCTAAAAATTCTAGCGCAAATAAAAGCCAAAGCAACAGCAAAGAATCTTAATCGTTTTGGAATGAGCGAAATAGATGAGAGTCGAGGAGAATCTGCATATGTTTGGAAAATAGAAGATAATATTTATAAAGCATTCGTTATAGAAGGACTTGGAACAAAAAACCTTATTGCTGATGAAGTAAGAAAAATAACCGGTAAAACATACTATGACTCAATTGGAAAAGACACCGTTGCTGCTATTGTAAATGATTTGATTGTTGTCGGCGCAGACCCACAAGTCATTAATGCGTATTTTGCCGTAGGAGATGCTGATTGGTTTTTGGACGAAGAGAGATCTAAAGATTTGGTCGAAGGTTTTGCCAAAGCTTGCGATGAAGCAGGAGCTGTCTGGGGCGGAGGAGAAACTCCGGCTCTCAAAGGAATAATTAATCCCGAAACTATTGATCTTGGTGGATCAGCAATTGGAGTTATAAAAGGAGAGGAGCGTTTAGTTCTTGGCGACAAACTACAGGCAGGAGATGTAATTATTCTTATTGAAAGCAGTGGTATACATACAAATGGCGCAACGCTTGCAAGAGCAATTGCTGATAAACTACAAGACGGCTATTTAACAAAACTTTCTGACGGAAAAACATTTGGTGAATCTTTACTCACACCGGAACATATTTACGCAAATTTAGTAAGAGATGTTTTTGAAGCAGATGTTTTTCCCCATTACATGGTCCACATCACAGGACATGGGTGGAGAAAATTAATGCGCGCAAAGAAAAATTTTACTTATGTAATAAATCAACTTCCCGATCAATTACCAATCTTCAAATTTATACAGGAAAAATCCGGCAATAATGACAAAGAAATGTATGAAACTTTTAATATGGGCGCCGGGTTCGCTTTATTTACAAATGCAAAAGATGCAGAAAAAATAATAGAGATTGCAAGAGAAAATAATTTAAAAGCATGGAATGCAGGAATTGTAGAAACAGGAGAAAAACAAGTTATTATAAATCCTAAAAATATTACTTTTAATGAGGAAAGCCTACAAGTACGAGCATAAACACTAAAGCCATCTGCGGAATTTGAAGAAAACAGCCATAAAGAAAACTCCTCCAAGCATAATTAACATAAGTATATAAAATATATTTTTATCGTGAGCAAAAGGTAGAGAAACATTCATTCCATAAACACTTGCAAGAAGTGTAAGTGGCAGCAATATAGCAGTAAACATCGTTAGAACTTTTATAATTTCATTTGTTCGATTTGAAAGTATTGATTCGTGGCTCTCAGAAATTCCAACAATTAACTCTTTGTTGTCTTCAAGTCTATCCCAAATTTTTTGTAAATGATCAAGTATGTTTGACCAATAAGGCACCATTTCGCCATTGAGGCTTGGATATTTTCCTTTCTCAAGGTCTGCAAAAATAGGCAAAGCTGGCTTTATCATGGTCTCAAAAACAACTATATTTCTTCTTGTCAAAGAAATATCTTCAATAATGTCTATAGAGCTTTTTTGCTCAAGTTGTCTATCAATATAATCAATAGTACTACTTATATCTTCAACATATGATATTGATGAATCGATGAGTACATCTACAATTCTATAGAAAAGATAAACTGGTCCATTATCCATTAAGTCTTTACGGTGTTTCTCGTTAGTTTTGCAAATATTAAATAACTCATCAATTTGCGGTGTTTTTTCATCGTGAAGAACCACTACATAATCGTTGCCAATAAAAAAATCGACTTCCCCTACGCTTATTCTTTTTTTTCTTGGCGTCTTTGGGAAAACAGGTTGCGCAATCCTACTTGATAGTAGGTTTGAAAAAAATAAAAACTTACCATCAGAATCTTTCTTTGTCTTATTTGGCTGGTTTACATGAGGAACATCAATAACTACAAGAGAATAATCCTTATACGTCTCAATCTTAGGAATCTGGGTTTTATATAAATAATCTTCCAAATTAAGCGTGCTAAAACCAAACGTTTTATTAAGAAATTTTACTTCTTCTTCTGTAGGCTTGTTTAAATTAATAAACGATAAACCACTGTATGTGATTGTTGGAACATTCATATCGGTAGCTCCTTTATTGAAGTATATTTAATCCCTACTTGTCAACTCTTATTTTCACTCTAGATTATACAACTTTTAATCAAAATAAAACAGGTGTTAAAGAGAAAACCGCTCGTAATGCATTAATGCATGGTTTACTCCTAAGTTTTTTAGAATCCTTATAGTATTTTCCATCATTGCCGGCGGTCCGCAAAGATAAATATCACGTTTTAAAAAATCTGGAGCAAGCCTATTGAGTTTTTCTTTATCTAATCTACCTTTTTCGCCATTATATCTGGGGTCTTCAGTCACAACATAATGTATGATAAATCTATATTTTACTGATAATTCATCCAATTCTTTTTTAAAAATCATATCTAGCGTCTTACTTGAATATATAAGAATAATATCCTTTTTTAATTCTCCAATTTCTTCTATCAGCGAACGGATTGGTGTTATACCAACTCCACCCGCAATAAATAAAAACTTATCCTTTATTGCAGATTTAGCTGTGAAAGTTCCCAGTGGTCCATCGATTAATATAGGTGTTCCTTTTTTTATTTTTGAAACTTCCGAAGTAAAATCTCCTTCATCTTTTATAGTTACTCTCAGTAAATTATCCTTTGGAATAAAAGAAAGAGAAAAAGGATGTGTCTGCCACCACCTTTTTTTGTCTAAAAATCGGAGGATCAAAAATTGTCCCGGTTGAATTTTAAATTTAGAGATATTATTTCCTGTTATATATATAGATATAGCATCATTTGTTTCCCTGACTACCTCTGCTACTTTAAATTGATATTTTACAAATAAATATCCCTGTCTAAAAAATCTAAAAAATAACAAATTTCCAAAAACAAAAGCGTAAAGCAAATACCAATATAAAACAAAAATTTTATTAGCCGCAAAATCCCCTCCTAACTCCAGCTGATGTCCCCATGCAAAAAGAATAGCAAGATAGGTAAAGAGATGAATGTAGTACCATGTTTCATATTTTAGTTTCCTTTTTACTATATAAATCGAAAAGAAAACTATAGATATGAACAACAATAGTGCGATAAAAGCCTTAAAAAGATCATCATAATTTGTAATAAAATCAATAAGCTGCTCTACGCTATTTTTTCCTGTTATCAAAGAGTAACTAGTAAGAATTAATAAAAAATGGGAAATTATGAAAGATAAACTCAGGTAACCATTTAACCTATGTGCTGTTGCCAAATTATTAAGTCCAAACACCTCTTCTACCCAAACAGCTCTTCCGCGCATAACAAACTGGAGAAGAATAAAAAATACAGCCAGAAGGCCACAAATTCTACCGAGAGCCAATGTAACACTTGCAACATCTCCACTAAATAAGTTTGAAGAACTATTCCACCAAAAAAATAAAATTATTCCAAGGTTCAAAGAAAAAAGAGAATATAAAATCCACTTCCACTTATTCATAGTTCTTGTTTATATTATAGAGGTTTTCTTCTTAGTCTTGTAAGATAACCGAGAAATGTCATAAGAGGATGTATCAAGAACCATATTATGGTAATAAAAATATATTGCGAAAGACTTAAATATATATAAAACCATGTAAACAATATTCCTCCTACTATTTGGTCTATTTGATCAAAAGGAAACCAGCTTTTTCCGGGAGAAATATTGCTTTGTCTTTTGAAAAAACTTTTTAAAGCGTCTCCTGCTAGAGATCCAAACCCACACAAAAACCCAAAAACAATAGGATCTATGGTGTAATAGTCTATATAAAGCGTTTCTCTTAAGAAATTACTGTTATCATATAAAAATATTTGTATATAAACAGTAATAATTGCACAAATAATGCCTGCTATAAAACCACGAATTGTTTTATGGGACCCAAAAACTCTTTTCCCGCGGAATTTTAAATAAAAATCAGCCGGATAAGACATTTTTTTAAGATATGGAATTTTAGCGGAAAAAAATGCACCTAGCGTTGCAAACCCAACCGGTAAAAAAAACCAATATGCAAAAAATATTTCTTTTAAGATATCCATAACTATTTTTTAATTCTTAATTTTGTTTTTATCATATTTGTCACCGGATATAAATATGTCCAAATTGGTGCATAGTTTCTTTGTAATTTTCCTGAACTTAATAACTGCTTAATATTATTCCGAGTTGGCATTTTACTGACTATGCTATAAGTCCTCCCTATACCTCCGTGTCCATGAGCATCACTGCTTGATGCCTGTGGTAAATTATATTTCTCTGCAAACTCGAGCGCTAACTTTGCTTTTCCCCGCAGAACACCTCTACCGTTAAAAACCTCAAAAATATCAATATCATTTATTATTTCCTCAAGAATCTTTCTCTTAACTCCTTTTCTAAAGGTTTCGAATGGATGAGGTATATATATTAAGCCATTTTGTTTTTTAATTTCGCGGACTGTTTGTTTAGCACTAAGTCCGGCAGGTATTGTTTTATTAAGAAAGAGTCCTATCATTTCACCATCTTTAGTTGTGATTTCTTCTCCTACGATTATTTTATCACCAAGTTTTTTACGAAGCTCTATAGCAAAACTGGTTTCATTGTGATCTGTAATTGCTATACAGTCTAAAATCCCCTTCTCAAGAAATTTTTTAAAATCATTTTCTTTAATTGATCCTGCTCCGTCTGGTGATATAATTGAATGAGTGTGTAAATCTATTTTAAACATATGTTAAGTAATAAAAAATATCTAGCCGAGAAAATTCTTGATCCATTAGTAAAACCTTTAGCAAAAGTTAACCCCAATACTTTAACCTTATTAGGAATTATACCATCTATATTGTTTTTTGTGTCTATTATTAATCATCAATATTTACTGGCTATAATAGCTTTTGCAGGGAACATTTTTGATCTTATTGATGGTGCGGCTGCTAGAAAATTTAATAAAGTAACTAAATTCGGAGGGGTTTTAGATTCAACCTTTGATAGGATTTCTGATTTCTTAATTATATCTGCTTTTGGGTTTGCAGGAATTGTAGGATGGGAAATAGTAGCTACTCTTTTGCTTTTTTCTTTTTTAATTAGCTACATAAGATCCCGCGGGGAGCTTGCTAATCCTTCTATATCTCTTTCTATAGGGGTAATTGAACGCACAGAAAGATTATTTTCAATTGCCATAACCTTGATTTTGTTTATGCTTTTTCCAAGTTTTAAAATGGAAAATTTTAATGTAGTAGAAATTGGGTTTATTATCTTACTGATTTTATCTTTTTATACAATTATCCAGCGCCTTATCTACTTATATAAGAAATTATGAGTTTTTCTTAATAAATTCCTCGAGGTTTTTGTGTGCTTCTGAGTCTGTAAACTGTTTTGGAGGAGATTTCATAAAATAAGAAGAGGCTTCAGTTAGAGATCCGCCAATATTGTTATCCAACGCTAGCTTACAACAACGAATAGCATCAATTACTATCCCTGCTGAATTTGGTGAATCTTCAACAGAAAGTCTTACTTCAATATTCATTGGCACATCACCAAAGTGTCGGCTTTCTATACGGATGAATGCCAATTTATTGTCATGAAGCCATGGTACAAAATCACTTGGTCCTATATGTACATCATCTTTTGCGATGTCACTATCATGCAGTTTTATCTGAGATGTAACAGATTGTGTTTTTGAGATCTTTTTTGACTTTAACCTACCTCTTTCAAGCATATTCTGAAAATCAGTATTGCCTCCAACATTTAATTGATATGTATGATCTATTGGCATGCCGCGATCTAAAAATAAATTAGTTAGAGTTCTGTGAACAATAGTAGCTCCAACCTGAGATTTGATGTCATCTCCTACTATTGGTATTCCTGCGTCTGTAAATTTCTTGCTCCATACAGGATCAGAAGCGATAAAAACAGGAAGACAGTTTACCATAGCTACTTTTGCTTTCAGACAAACTTCTGCCCAATACTCAACTGCTTTTTGACTTCCGACGGGAAGATAACATGCTAGAACTTCTGCTTTTGTTTCCTGAAGAATTTTTACAGGATCTGGTCTTTCTTTATCTGAAACATGAATTACATCTTTTAGATATTCACCAATTCCATCTAAGACTTCTCCGTTTTGTACAATTACACCTGTCTTCTCTACTTTAGCAAATACTTTAGTATTGTTTGGAGCGGCATAAATTGCTTCTGCCAAATCTTTTCCTACCTTTGTTTCATTTACATCAAAAGCGGCAACGATCTCAATATCTGAAACTTTGTAACCTCCTAAAACAGTATGCATGAGGCCTACCGCCTGAGATTTTTCATCTGCATCTTTATAATAAGTGAGGCCCTGAACAAGAGAAGAAGCGCAGTTTCCGACTCCAACTATAGCTACTTTTATCTTTTTGTTTTCCATACAATAACAAAAAGTATATCCATAATATATCCATCTGTAAAATTAATGGATTTTGTGATATATTAATAATATTAATGATTGAAGAGTTACGTCGCTTTATACTTGTTGCAAGCAATAACAATCTTACTAAAACTGCTGAGCAAATTTTTATAACCCAATCTGCTCTCACGCAGTCTATCCAAAGACTTGAAAAAGGTTTAGGTAAAAAACTATTTACACATAAAGGCAAGGCATTGCAGCTTACATCAGAGGGTGCTGCTGTTGTAGAAATAGGCACTAAAATACTTGAGCTTTGGGGAAAAGCAAAAAATTCACAAACGATAAACTCAAAACAACCCGTCTATTCGATTGGATTATTTGATAGCGCAGCGCTTCGCTTAGGAAAATATTTTCTACAAAATAACAAAAAAAAACTTTTTGATTTGGAAATAACAATCAATTCTTCAAATAAATTGCTTTTTCAACTACAGCTTGGAACTCTTGATATCGCTGTCTGTGTAATTGATAAAACATTTTCGTATTCTACCGATATTGTTTTGATACAAACTTTTAAGGAGAATCTAATTCCAGTATCATCTAAACAAATAAAAGGAGATATCAAAAATATTCCATATATTTTGTATAGCAAAGGCTCAAACACAAGGTCTCAGATTGACGATGTATTTATAAAAAATGATATCGCACCAAAGATTTTTGCCGAATCAACAAGCATTACGTTCATGAAGGAGCTTGCGACTTTAGGAAGTGGCATTGCCATTTTACCGGAAAACTATATTCATACAGAACTAAAACAAGGAAGCTTAAGAAAGCAAAAATTTCCTTTTAATTTTCAACGAGAGTATGGAATTTTTATTAATAAACAAGGTGCTTTAAGTAAAGATAGTCAAATAATTAAAGCTTTGATTAAAAATTTTTCCTAAGATTTAAGCAATAAAACATCCTTTGGAGAAAAACATCAGGAGTATAAACAACAACAAAATAGAAAAAACTACATGCAATATTTTTCTTGTTTTATTTGTCGCAAGAGTTATTGCTATAAAAATAGGAAATAAAATCAGGGCATATCTTGGAAGACCAGAAAAAGTTCCTGAAGAGACAGGCAAAAGAAAACAAAGAGCAGCAAAAACAAGATATGACAATCTGACTTTATATTTAAACGCAAGAATTAGAAGCCAAATAACAAGAAGAAATACGGTTATCTCCAAAAGCGAAACCCACCATTCAGCCTGTACGGTTGGAACGGAAATTAAAATTTTAAAATACCTATATACTGTCTGCGGAATAAATACCAAACCATCAACAGTGCGACTGTTACCAACATTACCATGTGCATGAAGAAAATAAAGATAATCCCCTTTTTGGAGATAATTATATATTGAATAAAAAACAATACTTAACGGAATAAAAAATATAGGAATAGATTTTTTAATTATTTTAATCCTTTCAATATATGCAAGTTTTTTCCATTTTTTTAGAATATTTTCCTGTTGAAAAAATTCAACTATTAATGCCGGGAGAATAAAAATACCTACAATGCGTGTTATAGGCAGAAAAAAACCAACTATACCTGCAAAAAACCATTGTCCTTTTCTGGCAAAATAAAATGATAAAAGAGTAAGTAATAAAAACATGCTTTCACTATAAATTGCTCCAAAGAAAAAAGAAGTAGGAAAAATAACTAAAAAAATTATAGTTTGTAATGTTTTAGATTTTGAATAATCTAAGCGAAGTAATTTAAAAAATATAAATAAACTTATTAAGAAAAATATGTTTGCAAGAAAAAATCCGGTTAAGAAATAAACGATACTAAATGTTTCTCCTCCACCAAATAAATTTGCTACTAAATTAAGAGCTATTGGAAAAAGAGGCATAAATCCTAAATTATTTGAGTATCCTTGACTGGCAATCATAAGATAATGAATTCCATCAAAATTCGCCCAAGGATAAAGTAATACACTGTTTACAGGAAAATATGGTTGTACAAATTTCCATAGATGAACATACTCGTAGCCTTTGTGAAATTTTAATATAAAATCTCCGACAAAAAGAGGTATAAATAAAAATATTCGCCAAAAGAAAAAAAGAAATAAAAGCAAAAAAGCGTCTTTCTTTTTCATTAATCTAATGCCTGTTTACTGTAGTCCCACCAAAAGATTGATCGACTGGCCAAATCTCTATTACAGTAATATTAACATGAGAGGGTTGATTTACTACCCAAACAAGAGTTCTTGCAATGTCTTCTGCTGTTAAATATTTTACTCCTTCATATACCTTATCTGCTTTTTCTTTATCTCCTTTAAATCTGACTTCAGAAAATTCTGTCTTTACCATTGCGGGTTCTATATTTGAAACTTTTATATTTGTTCCCAAAAGATCAGTTTGTAAATTACGGGAAAATTGTTTTACAAATGCTTTTGAAGCTCCATAAACATTTCCGCCTTTATATGGTACAGTTGCTGCTATAGAACTTATATTGATAATAAGCCCTGTGTTTCTTTTTTTCATGATGTCGAGTGCAAACCTTGTGCAATACATAAGGCCTTTTATGTTTGTATCAACCATTTCCTCCCAGTCTTCAATCGCTGCTTCTGTTGCAGGTTCCATCCCCAGAGCAAGTCCTGCGCAATTTATTAATACATCTACATCTTTAAATTTTTCAGGTAAATTTTTAAAAAGATTTTCTACATCATTTTTCTTTCTCACATCAACCGCAGCAATATAAACATCAGTTGAAAGTTCTTTTTTTAATTTTTGTAGAAGTTCGTTTCTGCGGGCAACCAATATCAATTTATGACCTTCTTTTGACAAAAGCTTTGCAGTTTCTTTTCCAAAACCAGAAGACGCACCAGTTATAAGAATTGTTTTTGTTTCATTCATAACTCAACTTAAGGAAGTTGGGGATAGTGACATTTTTTCCACTTTTTCCCACTACCACACCAACATGGATCATTTCTGCCAATCTTTTCATGTTTTTCTGTAGATGAAGTTTCAGAAATTTCTTCTTCCGGCGTATTGGTTATCATCTTTCGCGGTTTTTGTTTTGGCAAAGATTTTTCTTCATGAGCAGGTCCCTCATGAGTACTGCCATCAGCGTGCTTATGAGTCTCTCCATCATGAGTATGGGGCTGACCCTGCACCTGAACTCTGTAAATTCTATGCACTATCTCATCATCAACTCCAAACATTAATTGTTCAAACATTCTGAATCCTTCATTTTTATATTCAACCAGCGGATCTTTTTGAGCATATCCACGAAGTCCAATTCCCTGTCTTAAATTATCCATCGTATCCAGATGATTCATCCAGAGATTATCTATAACTGAAAGCATTACAAATTTTTCAACTTGTCGCATTAACTTATCACCCATTTGTTCTTCTCTTTTGTTATATAAATCTGTTGCTACATTTAAAAGAAACTCTGTTTTTTGTTCTGCCTGATTTCTCTCTTCGAGTTGTTTCATGATTTGTTTTTGTGAATTTTCATCAAAAGGAATAATAGTACTAAATTCTTCAACTATTTTTTCATCAGGAGTTTTGTCACTGTGTCCTTCTGCAAAAGCTAGATTTACTAAATTTGTAGTTGAGGACGAAATTCTATTTACAATTTCCTGTTTTAATGGATCAGTTTCTGAACTTGATGATTCGAGAGCTTTTCTTCTGAGACCGTAAATAATTTCTCTTTGTCTATTTAAAACATCATCATATTCAACTAAATGTTTTCTTGTGTCAAAATTAAAGCCTTCTACTTTTACCTGAGCATTTTCAATTGATTTTGAAACGAGCGGATGTTCAAGCGGTACATCTTCCGGCATGTTAAAACGAGTCATAATGCCGGCAATACGATCTCCGCCAAAAAGCCTCATAATGTCATCATCCAAACTAACGAAAAATCTAGAGGTACCAGGGTCTCCCTGACGACCTGATCTTCCACGCAGCTGGTTATCAATACGCCTGGATTCGTGTCTTTCAGTACCGATAACATAGAGCCCGCCCAGTTTTAATACTTCGTCATGATCTTTTTGCCATTTCGTAAACACCGATTTCGCATCTCCTTCTTTTGGCGCTTCTCCTCCCAAAACGATATCAACTCCACGTCCTGCCATATTGGTAGCAATTGTAACTGCATCTTTTTTACCAGCTTGTGCAATAATCTCTGCTTCCCTCAAGTGGTTTTTGGCGTTTAAAACTTCATGTTTGATTTTTCTGCGTTTTAGAAGTTCTGAAATGATTTCATTTTTTTCAATTGATGTAGTTCCAACTAAAATTGGTTGTCCTGTTTTATGAGCTTTTTCAATATCTGCAACTACTGCAGAAAGTTTTGCCCGTGTTGTTTTATAAACAGCGTCTGACAAATCTTTTCTGGCAATTTTATGATGTGTCGGAATTACGACAACATCAAGTTTATAAATTTTTCTGAATTCTTCTGCTTCTGTTACAGCAGTTCCTGTCATACCGGAAAGCTTTTCATACATACGGAAATAATTTTGCAGAGAAACAGTTGCCAATGTTTTTGATTCTCTTTGAATCGGTACTTTTTCTTTTGCTTCAATTGCCTGATGGATTCCTTCTGAAAGTCTTCTTCCCTCCATCAGTCTTCCTGTAAATTCATCAACTAAAATTACCTGATTATCTTTAACTATGTAATCTTTTTCTCTATGGAAAAGAGTACGGGCTTTTAATGCTGCTTCCAAATGATATACAGTATCAAAATCTTTTTCATAAATATCGGCAATTCCAAATAACTTTTCTATCTTCCCAATTCCATGATCTGTCAGATGTGCGGTGCGGAATTTCTCATCAATTTTGTAATCCATTTGTGGGGTTAACTTTTCAACAACTGCTGCATATTCATAATATTTCTGAGAAGGTGATTCATCTGGAGCTGAAATAATATGCGGCGTTCTTGCTTCATCGATTAAAACTGAATCAACTTCATCTACAATTGCAAAATAATAACCGCGTTGAACAACATTTTTCATGTCTTGTGCCATATTGTCGCGTAAATAATCAAAACCAAATTCAGAATTAATTCCGTAAACAATATCAGCAAGATATGCTTCCTTACGACTAACAGTTTTTAAATGTGTTAAACGATAATCAGCTGCATTTTTGTCTACAAATTTGGAATCATAAATAAAAGATTTATCATTAATAATTGATGCTACAGTTACACCGAGTAGATCAAAAACAGGACCCATCCATCCTGCATCACGACGGGCAAGGTAATCGTTGACCGTAACTAAATGAACACTTTTTCCAGTTAAACTGTGAAGAAAAAGCGCAGGTATTGCTGAAAGAGTTTTTCCCTCTCCTGTTTTTTGCTCTGCAATTTTTCCATGAGCAAGTGTGGTTGCTGCCATAAGCTGTACATCGAAATGACGAAGACCAAGAGTTCTTCTGGCAGCTTCACGAACCAACGCAAAACTTTCCGGCAAAAGAAGATCCAATGAGCTCCCTTTTGCAACACGGTCTTTTAAGTCTTTTGTTTTAATGGCAAAATCTTTATCTTTGAGTTTTTTAAATTTTTCTTCAAATGAATTAATCTCGTCAATAATTGGCGCTAATGTTTTGAGTTCGCGGTTGTTTGAATCGAAAAATTTGGAGAGAAGATTTAACATATAGGAGATTTAATCTTAACATATTACAGCTTCAAAAAAAACCCCCGCTCAGAAATCGGGCAGGGGGTTTTACCAATTGATCAGTTGGTAAAGTTATTCCGTCAATTGTCGGACTTTACACAACTATTTCTTCTTCTTTTTCTTTGCTTTTTTCTTTGCCATTTTGAAATCACCCCCCCTCAAACAAAAGATAATTTCATATTCTATTTTATTTGATAATTTGTCAAGTAATTTTATTAGCTTCAAAACTTGTGGTTTAGATTGATAAATAAACAAAAAATATGAGGCTACTTTTGAGGAATTATTTTATCTTTTCCCATGTATTTTCTTAAAACTTCAGGAATTATTACAGATCCATCTTCCTGCTGATAATTTTCCAAAATCGCAATTGGGGTTCGGGACATTGCAAATGCTGTACCATTTAAAATGTTTGCATACTTTTTTTCATTACCGTCTTGATACTTTATGTTAAGTCTTCTTGACTGAAAATCAGTTACTGTTGAAACAGATGTAACTTCACGGAACTTATCTTGTCCCGGCATCCATGCTTCAATGTCATATTTTCTTGCAACTGGAAATCCTAAATCACCGGTACACATCTTTACAACTTGATATGGAATATCAAGTGCTTGAAAAAGCTTCTCTTCAAGTGCCAGTAAAAAATCATGCTCTTCGTCATCTTTTCCGTCCTCTACAAATGAGACCATTTCTACTTTATTAAATTCATGCATTCGCAAAATTCCTCTGGTATCTTTTCCGTAACTTCCTGCTTCCCTTCTGAAAGATGGAGAATAACCGACATAACGAATTGGTAAATCTTTTTTCTGTAAAACTTCATCTTTATGCATTGGGACTAGTGAATGTTCCGCAGTTCCTACTAAAACGAGTCCGTCATCTTTCAATTGAAACATATCTTCATCTCCACCATTTTCCATATATCCTAAGCTCCGCATTACATCGTGTTTAATTAATACTGGTGGAATAACCGGAGTAAATCCTTCTTTAATTAATATTTCCAATGCAAATTGAACTAATGCCAGCTCTAACAATGCTCCGTCTCCTTTCATGTATGTAAATCTGGCACCGCTTACTTTCGCAGCGCTTGTCATATCGATAATTCCCAAATGCTCGCCAATTGCTAAATGGTCTTTTGGAGTAAATGAGAATTTCTTTGGAGTACCAAATGTTTTGATTACATCATTTTCCGATTCATCTTTTCCTGTTTTTACATCTGGTTTTGCGGGGTTAGGAATTTTTCCTAATAAATTATGGAGTTCTGATTCTAGATTTTTAAATTCATCTTCCTGTTTTTCAAGTTTTTCCTTTACTTCTTTTCCTTTTTCGATATCTCTCTCTTTTGCTGCTTTATTTCTTTCTTCTCTTAATTTTTGTATTTCAATATTTAGATTTCTATATTGATCCTCAACTTTTAATAATTTATCGATATCAAGATCAACACCTTTGTCTTTTGCAGATTGTTTGATTTTTTCCGGATTTTCGCGGATGAATTTAATATCTAACATAGATCGTGTATTTGGTATTTTGTATTTCGTATTTAGTATACAATAATGCAATCTATTTATATACAAAATACTAAATACTAGATACTAAATACTATTTTTTAGATGAGGAGGTCTTCTTTTTAGCTGTCCCCTTTGTTTTTTTTGTAGTAGGAGCTTTTTCTTCTTTTTTAACGGTTGCTTTGTCTCCAATGAGTTTTGAGAGAGAAGCTTTCATTCTAGCTGCTTTATTTTTGTGAAGTAAATGATGTTTTGCAGCCTTATCAATAGTTGAAAAAGCAACACTAACTGCTTCTTTTGTTTTTTTTGCTCGGGCTTCTTTAACAAGTTTTTTAAAAAGTTCTTTTAGTTTTTTATTGCGCACTGTTCGGACCTTGTCCTGACGCAATTTTTTCTTGGCGTGTTTTAATACTGGCATTACGTAATTTTACCATGATATACTTAAAAAAACAAGCTAATTATGAACGATTTTGTAAAAAGAGGCCTTGATCTTCTGACCCGCAGACAAACCAATATTTTATCTGCTGCTTTCATAATTATGGCGACAGTTATCCTGTCGCAGATACTGGGCCTTATCAGGAATAGACTTTTAGTTGCCACATTTGGACCATCACTTCCCGGTATTTATATTTATGCCTCACAACTTCCTGATACTCTTTTTCAACTTACAATTGCTGCCGCTCTGACAAGTGCTTTTATTCCTGTCTTTTCTGAATATTTAACAAAGGGCAGAGAAAAAGAGGCTCACAAAATGGCATCAACTCTTTTGACTCTGGGTCTTGTGGTTTTCTCAATATTATCAATTATTCTTATGACTTTTGCGAGAGAAATTTTACAAATCTTTAATCTTGGCGGAAATTTTTCTCCTGAACAAATGGTTTTAATGGTAAACCTTATGCGACTTGTCATCCTAGGACAATTACTATTTATCATCGGTACATTTTTTACAGCCCTACTTCAATCATATAATCATTTCTTTATCCCCGGTATTGCTGCCGCATCATATAATTTAGGGATAATTTTAGGTGTTTTACTTTTTTCATCAATATTTGGAATTTATGCTGCAACAATTGGAGTTTTAATCGGAGGAACTATTTTTGTACTCATTCAAGTACCTTTAGCCATAAAACTAGGCTTTTCTTTTGTTCCGACATTTAAGAATTTATGGACTGATGGAGTTTCTAAAGTAATAAAACTCATGTGGCCTAGAACCATAGCCCTTATCATCATGCAGATTGGGACTGTCACAATTGCTTCATTTATCTCCTTTTTGAATGACCCGGGAAGAATGAATCTGATTTTTGATTATGCCAAAACTCTGGCCTTTGCTCCTGTTGCTCTTTTTGGGGCAACAATTGCACAAGCAGCTTTTCCTGTCTTATCAAGAGAAAAAGATAAACTGACAGAATTTAAATCTACATTTATTTCAAGTTTTAATCAGATGCTTTATCTTGTACTTCCGATTTCTGTACTTTTTCTTGTTCTTCGTATTCCAATAGTCCGTCTTGCTTATGGAGCAAGTAAATTTGACTGGACTGCAACAGTCTTAACAGGACAAACTTTAGCGTTTTTCTGTATTTCTATTTTTGCCCAAGGGCTGATCCTTCTAATTCTAAGAGCTTTCTATGCTCTACACGACACCAAAACCCCACTTATAATAAATGCCTTTTTTACAGCATTTCTTATATTCTTAGTTTCTTTCTTTATTTTCGTAAACCACTGGGGCGTTGAAAGCATAGCTATAGCTTTTACTATTCAAAGCATTGCGCAACTGGTTGTTATGTTTCTTCTTCTTGAGAGAAAAGTAGGAAGATTCTCTAAGTGGCCACTGGTTATCTCATGGGGGAAAATTTTTGTATCAAGTATTCTTACTGCCTTTGCTCTTTATATCCCCATCAAACTTCTTGACCAATTAGTTTTTGATACCACACTTACAATTAACTTATTAATTCTTACCGGAATCTCAAGCTTTATCGGTCTTGCTCTTTATCTATTCTTAACTTGGTTCTTTGATGTCAAAGAAGCAAAAACTTATATACTTGCAATTAAAAAGATTGGCAACTGGAGAGAAATTCTGACCAAATCTGATGAAGTCCTCGAAGGAGGCAAAGTCGCACACTAATTTTTCTTCTTTTTCCCTAAGATTATTGCAGCAACAATTGCACTATCCATAATAGCAATAGACAACGGATAACTTAAAAGGATAATATCCCACTTTCCTACAGCAAGAGCTGAAAAAAATCCTCCAATAAGTGAAAATATCCATAAAATCATAGTTTCGCTATGAGGATCACGATAAGCTTTTTCAACAGTTAGCCATACTCCTGCAGCATCAATAAGTATGACAATATATAAAGCTATTGCTGCTTCTTTTGTAAAGTACCACGCAATAAGACCAATCGCTGCAACCGCAAGGGATATATAATCTTTTTTGGCAAACCCGCCTACTCCATATTTCAAAGATAGTAAAAATACAATTGTTACTCCAATAGTTATTACTGCAGAAAACCACAAGGAATAAGATGCTCCTTTTGCTAACTGAGAAAAGAAAGCTATTACACCAAGTACTGAAAAAATAAACCAAGTAGTTCTTTGCGGTTTGGTTTTCAACCTTAAAATATCACGAATATAAGGAATAAATTCTATTGAACCTGAAATTCCTGAAATGAGAGCAAATAATTGCAGCATTGGATGATTATATCAAAATTAAAAACCCGCCTATTGGCGGGTGATGAGAATGGAAGTTTTTAAAAATTCCTATTAATACATTCCGCCCATGTCTGGCATTCCTCCACCACCTGGCATAGCTGGTTTTGGCTCTGGAACATCTGTTATAAGAGCTTCTGTGGTAAGAATCATTACTCCTACGCTTGCTGCGTTTTGGATAGCTGATCTTGTTACTTTAGCTGGATCTACGATTCCATCTGCAATCATAGAACCAAATTTCATTTTCATAACATTATATCCATAGTCTGTATCTTTCTTTGTTCCTTCTTCTTTTTCTTCAACCATTTTTACAACCCAACCATCATCAACGCCTGCATTTTTAACAATCCAGCGAAGTGGTTCTTCAAGAGCTTTGTACATGATTTCAACACCGGTCTTTTGATCATCAACTGTTAATTTTTCTTTAAGAGCAATTAATGCTTTTCTAGCTTTAATCAGCGCTACTCCACCACCAGGGACGATTCCTTCTTCAAGTGCTGCTTTGGTTGCTGCAACTGCATCTTTTACTCTTTCTTCTTTTTCTTTCATTTCGACTTCTGTAGCTGCACCAACATTGATTACTGCTACACCACCTGTAAGTTTTGCAAGTCTTTCCTGAAGTTTTTCTTTGTCAAAATCAGATGTAGAAGCATCGATTGTTTTTCTGATTTGGGAAATTCTGCCGTCAATTTCTTTTTTAGCTCCTTTTCCACCAATTACTCTTGCGTTTTCTTTATCTGCCCAGACTTTGTCTGCTCTACCGCAATCTTCAATAGTAATACTCTCAAGAGTACGACCTGTATCTTCAGAAATAACTGTTCCTCCTGTAAGAATTGCTATATCTTCAAGCATTTCTTTTCTGCGGTCACCAAATCCCGGAGCTTTAATTGCTAATGCATTAAATGTGCCTTTGAGTTTGTTTACGATAAGAGCAGCAAGAGCTTCTCCTTCAATTTCATCAGCTATAATTACAAGATTTTTGGAAACTTTCACAAAGTTCTCAAGGAAAGGAAGAAGTTCATTAAGAGATGAGATCTTTTTGTCTGTAATAAGAACATATGGATCTTCAATTTCTGCTTCCATTTTGTCTCCGTTTGTTACAAAGTAAGGAGAAACATATCCTTTATCAAATTCCATACCTTCTTTGTAGACTACTTCCATTTCTGTGGTACGACCTTCTTCAACTGTAATAACGCCATCTTTTCCAACCTTTTCAATCGCTTCTGCAATTTTAGTTCCGATTTCTTCATTTTGAGCAGAAATTGTAGCAACTCTCACAACGTCCTCATCTTTAACAGGTTTTGCCATTTTCTTAACTTCAGCTACCAAAACTTCAACAGCTTTTTCAATTCCTTCGCGAAGAATCATAGGATTTGCACCAGCTGTCACATTTTTCATCCCAGTATTAACAATTGCTTGTGCCAAAACTGTTGCTGTTGTTGTTCCATCTCCTGCGTTGTCATTGGTTTTACTTGCAGCTTCTTTGGCAAGCTGTACACCCATGTTTTCAAATGGATCTTTGAGTTCAATTTCTTTAGCGACAGTTACACCATCGTGGACTACATTTGGAGCTCCCCATTTTTTATCAAGAGCAACATTGCGTCCTTTTGGACCTAGCGTTGTAATTACTGCTTTAGCAAGAGTATTTACTCCTATAACTAATGCTTGTCTTGCTTCTTCTGAAAATTTTAATTGTTTTGCCATAATTTTATGAAACGATTGCTAGTATATCTGTTTGTTTAACTAATTTCCACTCTTCATTTCCTACTTTTACTTCATCTCCACCCCATTTTTTGTAGAGAACTTTTTGTCCAATTTTCACTACCATAGGGATAAGCTTACCGTTTTTGTCATATTCTCCTGCACCAATAGCCATTACTTCGCCAACTTGTGGTTTTTCTTTAACAGAATCAGGAATGATAATGCCACCAGCTGATTTTTTTTCTGCATCAACAGGTTTTACCAAGATATTGTCAAAAAGTGGTTTAATATTTAATTTGCTTGTCATAACAACTAAATTTATAAGAGTTATCACTCTTACAGTTTGTATGCTAATTTATACAATAACATCCGAGAACTGTCAATAGCCTATAATAAACATGCCGTGTCTTGACACCCCATTTATTCTTATATACTATAAAATGAAGGCATATTGTTGTTATGCATTTTAACGCAAAAAAATTTTTTCTGATTATCTTTTTCATTCTCCTTTTAGGAGGAATTCCCGCAGCAGTTTATCTTGTAAAACAACAACAAACCATTCAGCAGCAAGCAGCTCCTGCAACAAATTTTTCCTTCGCTCCTGTCTCTTCTATAAATAGTCCCCTTCCGCATCAGGTTGGAGATGATATCTCTTTAGATATTATGGTGGATCCGGGAACAAATTTAGTTTCTGTTGTAAAAATTGAGATTAACTTTGATGCTTCTAAATTGTCTATTGCTAACAATGGTTTTGCGGTAAATTCTGCTGTTTTCCCGTCTGTTCAGGAAGGTCCTGTTTATGGCGATAACAAGGTTACAATATCTATGTCGACAGGATTTGACGTTAACAGCATAATACAAAATACCAAAGTCAAAGCTGCTACTGTTACTTTCAAGGCCATTGCACCGACAGAGGCAGGAAGTCCCACTCTCATAACCTATGGTAATTCGCTTGCCTACTCAGGAGGAGCAAGTGATCAGGGACTTCAAAATGTATTATCAGGAACATCTCCTGCAGTGATAACAATAGGCGGAGGAGAGACAGAACCTACTGCAGGACCAACTGAACCACCAACAGAAACACAGCCACCAGTTGTAACAGATAACAATATTGCTCCTGTTTGTGAAGCATTAACTGCAGATCCAAAAACAGGAAAAGCTCCGCTTGCGGTTAATTTTACTGCTAATGGCTCTGATTCAGATGGCACTATCAGCAAGGTAACATTTAATTTTGGCGATGGACAAGTAAGCGACGCGACATCGGGTGGTGGAATAGGAAGTGAATCTGCTAAAGTACAGGTTTCCCACACTTACTCTACAGGCGGATCTTTTAAGGCAACTGCTCTTTTTACCGATAACCAAGGAAAAGTAAGCGGTGCGGAAGCCTGCTCACAGGATATTTCCGTTCAGGGAGATAATACCCCTACCCCTACACTCGCACCATCTGGATCTGCTGAAGTTCTTTTCGGAGTAGGCGCAGCATCAGTTCTTCTGATGATCGGCGGAGCACTTTTGTTCATGATCCTCTAGGATTCAATCATAGAAAATAGCGCATCCTGAGAAAGTTCTACTTTACCTGACTGAATCATTCTCTTTTTTCCTTTTTTCTGCGCTTCCAGTAATTTATCTTTTCGGGTTCTATCTCCACCAGACATTTTTTGTAAAACATCTTTTCTAAATGGCGGGATTTCTTCACGGGCAATAATATTATTGTTAACAGTAGCCTGAATAATCTGTCTAAACTGCTGACGGTCAAGTGATTCTTTTAATTTTTCGGTTTTTTGTCTGGCTAAATAAGTTGCTTCGTCTTTATAAACTAGTTCTGATAAAACATCGATTGGATTACTATTAATCATAATATCAAGCTTGACCAAATCTGCTTTTTTGTAGTCGGTCAATTCATAGTCAATGCTGCCAAAACCGGCTGTTACAGATTTTATATCTCCTGCAAGACCTCTTATAAACATCGAGTATGGCATTTCGTATGAAAAAACTGCGTATGCCTCATGATATTGCATGTCCAAAAGATGTCCTTTTTTCTTTTGACACACATTCATAACTCCGCCAACATACTCTGCAGGAGTATAGACAGTAAGAAGCATATATGGTTCAAGAATTTCTTCTTCTGATTTCTTTTCATATAAAACCTGTGGCATAGTAAGAAGTAGATCTAAGCCAAATTCCTGTTTCAATCTTTCTTTAACTATGTCTGCATGAAGAAGTCCCAAGAATCCAACACGAAAACCGCTTCCTAAATATGCAGAATATTCTTCAGAATAGGTGAGTGCCGTGTCATTAAGTTCAAGTTTTCCAAGCGCATCACGTAAATTTGCAAAGTCAGCTGCATCTTTGGGATAAACACCAAAAAATACCATTGGCTGTGGAGTATTGTATCCTGGCAAAGGTTCAATTTCTGCTTTCTGCCCGCCTTGCCGCGAGGCAGGTTCTTTGCTTTTTGCAACTGTAATAGTGTCTCCTACTCTGCACTTTCTGATATCCTTAATCCCGCCGACAATATAACCAATTTCTCCAGTACCAATGGAGTCTGCTTCCTTTAAAAATGGAGTAAATATACCCACTTCTGTAACTTCTGTAACAATATTATTTTGATAAAATTGTATTTTGTCTCCTTTTTTTACCTCACCATCAACGATACGTACATAAGCAATTACTCCCTGATACTCATCATAAACAGCATCAAAAATCAAAGCTCGAAGTGGTGCATTCTTATTTCCAGCTGGAGATGGAATTTTTTCAATTACGTTTTTAAGAAGAAGCTCAACGTTCTCACCTGTCTTTGCTGAAATTGATATTATTTCATCTTCAGAAAAACCAAATTCAATCAATTCTTTTTTTACAATTTCTGTTTGTGCATTTGGCAAATCAATTTTATTTAATACTGGAATCATCACAAGTCCCAATTTTTTGGCAACCTGATAATGAGCAACAGTCTGTGCCTGAATCCCTTGTGTTGCGTCAACCAATAGAACCGCTCCTTCACAAGCAGCAAGAGTTCGCGACACCTCATAAGAAAAATCTACATGGCCGGGAGTATCTATAAGATTCATTTCGTAGGTATCTCTTTCAAGTTCATATCTCATTCTGACTGGAGCTAATTTAATAGTAATCCCTCTTTTTCTAGAAATTACATTTTGGTCTAAGAATTGTTCCTGCAATTTATCTTTGGCAATTGTTTTAGTAAGTTCCAGAAATCTGTCAGACAGAGTCGACTTCCCATGATCAACGTGGGCAATGATTGCAAAGTTGCGGATAAGTTTTTGATCTTGCATCTGCCTATTTTAACCTATTTGGTTTCCTAGTGCAAAATAAAAAACTGTCTGCTACAATAGGAAAACTATGAACAGGTGGGCATGGCCTTTTATAATAATTGCAATTATTGTTCTTAGCATCCTTATATATATGAGTCAAAATAAAAACAAAAACGAACCAAATCTATCTCCGATTCCAGATGATTCTTTTCAGATAATTTCCCCATCTCCATCTAGTCAGCAAAACGTAAATCAACAACAGCCTGAGCCAACACTTGAGACTGAAAAAATAATAACAGCTTCTATTGCAGCAACAATTAGAACAACTAAAGGAGATATTACACTTGTTTTAAGAGGGGATATGGCTCCAAATACTGTTAAAACTTTTATTAGCAAAGCAAAAAGCGGATTTTATAATAATTTGACTTTTCATCGTGTTGAAGATTGGGTAATTCAGGGTGGAGATCCAAATGGAAATGGCACTGGTGGCGGAAACATTCCGGTAGAATTTAATAATCTTCCTTTTGTTACCGGCGCTATTGGATCGGCAAGCAGAGGAGATGGAAAAGTACAAAACGATTCACAGTTTTTTATAACTAAATCTGATGCGTCGTGGCTTAATGGACAATATACGAATTTCGGCACAGTAACAGAAGGGATAGAAGTAGTAAATAAGATCCAAATTGGCGACAAAATCCTCGGGATAATTTTTAATAATTAGCTTTATTTTGTTTTGCAAATTTGAAGCTCCGTAGTATATAATGTTTCTATGGCTAAAAGAAGAGGTGGTAGACGAAAACCATTTAAATTAAAGCTTAGAAAAAAAACAGTCTATACTGTATTTGGTCTTGGGTTTTTACTATCAGGCGCTTTCCTACTTCTTTCTTTTACCAAAGGCAATGACGTAACGATTGCATTAAATGCAATTCTTGAAGAAAAATTTGGTTCTGTTTCCATATTTGCTCCTTTTGTTTTTGTTTTCTTAGGACTTTTACTACTTCATCTTAAGTTTTATCTTTCTAGGCTAAATGTAACTATCGGGTATGCTCTTCTTTTTGTTTCGCTTCTTAGCATTACAAAAAGCGGTGCGGTGGGCGAAGGAATTTTTAATATTCTTGAAGAAATATTAACTACAGCTGGTGCTGATATTGTTTTTATCGGAGGACTTCTGGTTGGAACTATCGTATTCTTTGACACATCAATAGATGAAATTTTTCAGGCAATTAAGGCAATTGGCGATGCTATAAATAGGCTGATACCAAGAGGACTTTTTTCTTCTATGTCTTCTTCAAAATCTTTTCTTGATCGTACTAAACCGATAACCATAAAAGGAGGACAGCAAAAAGAAGAAACGAATCAGCCTTCCAAAGCAATCTCCTCGCCAACGGTTAATAAAAAAGAGCCTGAAATCCTACCCGACAAACTGGTTAGTAATATGCTCGGAAACCAAGCAGGTGGAGTATGGGAATATCCTTCCCTCTCACTGCTTTCCGAAAATCCAGGTAAAAAAGCAGAGCGTGGAGATATTAATAAAATTGCATCAACAATTGAAAAAACTTTACAAAGTTTTGGTATTGAAGCAAGGGTTGCAGAAGTTAACCTTGGTCCTGCTGTTACCCAATACGCGCTTGAAATTGCGCTCGGAACTAAGGTGTCGAAAATTACTTCTCTTGCCAATGACTTAGCTCTGGCAACTGAAGCACCAACAGGACAAATTCGTATAGAAGCACCAATTCCGGGAAGAAACTTAGTTGGTATCGAAATACCTAACCGTTCCCTTGAAGTTGTTACTCTTAAAACCATGCTTGCATCAAGTACTATGCAAAAAGCAAAATCAAAGCTTGCAGTTTCACTGGGTCTTGATGTTTCCGGAAATCCACTTCAGGCAGATATTGCAAAAATGCCACACGTTTTAGTTGCGGGAACTACCGGTTCCGGAAAATCAGTGCTTATTAATTCATTTATCTCTTCCCTTCTTTTCCGTGCTTCACCTCAGGAAGTAAGACTTATTCTTATTGACCCAAAAAGAGTTGAGTTTACAGGCTACAATGGTATTCCTCATCTACTTACTCCTGTTATTGTAGAACCTGAAAAAATTCTTTCAGCTCTCAAATGGGCAATGGGAGAAATGGATAAAAGATATAAATTATTTGCAGAAAGAGGAGTAAGAAATATTGATTCTTATAACGAACTTTCAGGATTCCAAGCACTTCCCTATATTGTAATTTTCGTTGATGAACTTGCTGATCTTATGATGTTTGCGCCAGTTGAAGTTGAAGATGCTATAGCCCGTATCGCTCAGATGGCGAGAGCCACAGGAATTCATCTGGTAATTGCAACTCAGAGACCATCAGTTAATGTCATAACCGGTCTTATTAAAGCCAACATTCCAACTCGTATTGCATTTAACGTTTCTTCAATGATTGACTCAAGAGTTATACTTGATTCTCCTGGCGCTGAAAAACTTTTAGGCCGAGGAGACATGTTATATATTCCACCGGAACAAGCAAAACCAACTCGTATTCAGGGAGCCTTTGTTTCTGAAAAAGAAGTACATAAGTTAGTAGAATTCTTAAGATCACGCAACTATCCTGTTGAATATACTGAAGAAGTAACTAATCAACCACTTCCTCTTAAAAAGGGCGCAGGCGGAGGGTCTAGTGTCGGTACTGATGGAAAAGATGGCCAAATTGAAGAGGCAATAAGACTAGTTTGCCAATTCAATACTGCATCTGCTTCATTCTTACAGAGAAAAATGTCAATCGGCTATGCACGTGCAGCTAGAATCCTGGATCAACTGGAAGAAATGGGAATCGTAAGTCATGCTGAAGGAGCAAAACCAAGAGATGTTCTTGTCAGAAATGCAGAAGAATTTCTCACCAGAGATCAACAGCAAGAAGGTCAACAATGATTAAGCTGGGTCAACTTCTATATAAATATAGAGCTAAAAAAAAATTAAGTCTTGAAGATGCAGCAAAAGCGACCAAAATCAAGGCTTCTTTTTTATCTGCAATCGAAAAAGGAGATTATAATAAACTTCCTTCTCCTGCATATGCTAAAGGATTTGCAGTCAATTATGCTACTTTTTTAGGAATTCCAAAAGCAGAAGCCATAGCACTTTTTAGACGCGAATTTGATGAAAAAAGAGCTTACAAGGTTTTACCTGATTCGCTGACAGAAACTACTAAACTTCCTACTTTTAGAATAAAAATTCAGGAATCGCTACTTATTGTTGTGGGACTTATTATTGTGTTTTTGGTCTTCTTATTTTTTCAATATAAGTCTTTCTTTTTTGCACCTACTCTAGCTATCTCCTCTCCCAAAGAAGGAGCTATCTTACAAAGAGAAATTGTAGTTACAGGCAAAACAAATACTGATGCAACAGTTACGGTAAACAATGAGGCTGTATCACTAAACGATAAAGGAGAATTTACTAAAAAACTTGAACTATTTTCAGGCAAAACAGAAGTAACTATTGTCTCAAGAAGTAGATTTGGAAAAGAAACAGTAATTACGAGAAATGTTGTTGTAAAATGATGTAGTCTGCTTCATTGACAGATCCACTAAATTAGTTTAATCTATAGTATATGATTGATGCTGTCCAATTAATCCTATTAGTGGTAATAATAACCCTTACAGTTCTTTTGGTAATATTGGGTATTCAGGTTTTTTATATTCTCCGCGATCTTCGTAAAACAGTTAAAAAAACAAACAAGATTTTGGAAAATACTGAAGACATTACAGAAGGAATACAGGGACCAATTACTGCTATTTCCTCATTTGTTCTGGGAACAAAAGCAACCTCTCTTGTGACACTTGTTGGATTTATTAAACATCTTCTAGGAAAAGATAAAGAGGAGAAAAAGGAGAATGGAAAATAAAAATCACAATGGATTCGGAAACGGGTTTCTTTTAGGATTAATTATCGGTGTAATAGCGACCCTTCTTTTAACAACCAAGAGAGGTAGAGAAATTTTACGAGAATTTACAGAAAAGGGACTAGATAAAGTTTCTGATATAGAGAAAAAAATAGAAAAAACCGCTTCTGAAAAACTTTCTGATCTTGAAGAATTTGATGATGAGGAAGAATATGTAGCTCCGGTTACTGAAAAACCCAAAGAGGTACGACAATCTGAGCAAAGTAACAATGGGAATGTTTCAGCAAAGCCCTCCCGATCCCACCGCTTCTTTAGAACTTCAAAAAGAAACTAAAATCAATGAAGATATTTCTCAACGTTAGCATTGTGCTCTGATAATGTTTTGGCATAATGGTTATGCCCCAAGCTATCTGAAACATAGTAGATATAGCTTGTATCAGGAGCATTAATAACCGCATCAAGCGCTGCAAGACCTGGATTTGAAATAGGCGTTGGAGGAAGTCCTGCATGTCTATATGTATTGTAAGGTGAATTTAATTTAAGATCAGAGGCAGTTAAGCTTTTTTTCCACCAATTCCCCTGAGTCTTTTGAAAACCAAGTGCGTACTGAATAGTTGCATCAATATTTAGTCCCATTCCTATATCTAGACGGTTAAAAATAACTGAAGCAACTAAAGGTCTGTCGTCCGCAAATCTTGCTTCTCTTTCAACCATTGAAGCTATTATCACAAGCTCCTCTTTTGTATATTTGTTTTTTCTGCTACCCATTATACTTTCATATTTTTTCTCAAAATTATTATTCATTATTAAAATAATATCCTCAGCTGTTGCGTCTACTGGTATTAGATAAGTATCAGGAAATAGAAATCCTTCTTTTTCATTTAGTTTTTCCCGCCATAATTCATCATATGAAGGTATCTTGTTTTTTAAAATATCTGCTATTTCCTCCGCTCTTACTCCCTCAGGAAAAGTAACCCATTCATCAAGTGAACCGTGGGTTAGATTTCCCGTGACTGTCTGCAGATTCATATTTCTTGAAATGCGAAAATCTCCTGCCTGAATTTTGTTATCAAGATTAAGTTGCTTAACTAAAATAAAAAAAGCGACAGGACTGCGAATCAAATCTTTCTCCTTCAAATTTCTGCCAATCTCACGAATACCATCCCCTGGCTCAACAACAAATACTTTTGGAGATTTGTCAGAGATATCAACCGGAGAAATTGCGGTAACCCACCAAGCCAAAATTCCACCAATAACTAAAAGAATTAAAACTAATAAAAAAGATAATTTTTTTTTCATTTTTTATAAATACTCATGTACAGGAAAGATCTCCAGAGAATCTTTCGCTTCTTTTAAATTGTATTCTGATTCGCTGTACAAAGACATTACCGGCTCATCTTTGATTGTTTTCTCATTCATTTTTTTATGTAAATAAATACCACTCTTTTTCTGCCCTGGAGCCCCTAAAATCTTGGCGATAATTGTCGCATTTTGACTATTTATATGTTTTACAAACCGAGAACTTTTAGCAACCACTGGATAAGAGAATTTGCCGGGAACTAAATCAGAACTTATTATATCAGATTTTCCGCCTTGTGCTGCAATAATTTCTTTCATTTTTTTTAAAGCAGCTCCTGATCTTAAAAGATGTTTCGCCCAATCAAGTCCACTTCCAAATTCTTTTCTAATGCGATCACTAAGAGTTTTTCTTGAATCTTTTAAGCATAAATCAAGCAAAATCCCACTTAAGGAGACAACTCTTTTTTCAAGATCTAAAGGCCTATCATCCTTTTGCTCCAAAACTTTTAATGCCTCACGTACTTCAAGAAGAGGACCTAATCCCCGTCCCGCTGGATCTTCTGTTTTATGGATATTCACATGCAACTTAACAGAAAATTTTTCAGCTAAATATTCAAATTTTCGTTTTATTGTTTCCGCATCGCTCTCTCTATGAACCTTAACATGCTCACCGTAAGGAAGATCTATAACAATATGATTTGAACCAAAAGCAATTTTTTTAGCCATTATGGAAACTAAAAATTTATCATAGCTTTCAAAAGAAAGAGGTTGTTCTACCTTAATTAGCTCATCATCAGCTGGAGCTATATCAACACTTCCTCCCCAGACAATGCATCCATTTGTTTTTTTTACTATCCTGTATATTTCTTCTTTTGAGAAAGTGACAGGTGCCAAAACTTCCATGTCGTCTGCTGTTCCTCCCGGACTTGTTATTGCGCGCGATGAGCTTTTGGGAATCGTAAAACCTGCCGCAGCAATAATAGGAACAATTACCAAAGTGGTTCTGGTACCAGGTACTCCACCAACAGAATGTTTATCTGCAATAATTCCTTTAAACTTTAATTTTTCCCCTGTTTCAACCATTGCCTTTGTAAGATAATAAATTTCTTCATTTGTAAATCCTTTAGAGTAACCTGATGCGGCAAAATATGTAGTTAAAATATCTCCAAATCTCTGATGAGAAATTTCATCCATAATGGCATAAATTTCTTTATAAGTTAATTTTTTTCCGACTAATTTTTTTTGTATAGCAAGTTTTGCTACAGAAGAATTATCCATAATTAATTTTTGATCTGATCAATCGCATATTTCACATAGGTTCTTATAAATTTGAATATACTATAAAGAATTGTATTAATAATACGTATCATTGTGGGTAAAGATCTCTTAATTAAAATCGTAAATCGTGATTGTCCTAAGTCGTTTTCCATATTTTATCCAGCACTTTTTAAAAAGTGCTGGATTTATATTTTTTCAACATTTGCTTTTATAATAAGTCTTTTCCATATAGTTCCCGGAGGAGTGCAAGTAACAATTGTTAAATAACTATCATCTTGTGGTTGAGCTAGATAAGAAAGGTCATCCGCATCGACAATTGTGATATTAAAAATTTTATAAGTATAATTAACATCTTTAATAGTTACCGAAATTTTATCTCCAATTTTTAACTCATGGGCTCTGGCAAAAATTGTTTTATAATCAGTAGGATTAAAAAGCTGAGGAAGTGTTGAGTGTCCAAATATTACCGCATTGCCTCTAAAAGGAGGAAGACTGGTTCCCGGAAAATGAACAAGGTGCTTACCTATATCAGTATCTGTCGTTACAACTGTTGCATTTTTTATCTTTAATTTTTCAATAGATATTGCATACGAAGAAACATCTACTGAATTATGTGTCCTTGACTCAGGGAGCCAACTGCCATTATTAAAAGAGTTTGTCAAAAGACTTTCAATTGTTTCCTTCGTTAGAATAGTTGCCTGAGGTACAGGGGAAGCAAAATTGGCAAATGCGGGTTTTATAAAAATCTGCCAAGCGATGATAGGATAAAATGAATAAAGTCCAAAGAGAAAACCTACTAATATAAGTCCAAGTCCGCTGAAACGAAAAATTTTTCTTAAATTTTTCTTTTTTTCTACTTTATAAACATACTTACTCATTATTCTGTTTTTATTTCCACATTAATTTGATTTGGCAGTTTGGGAAAAATATTGGGCAAAAACAGAACAGGCGGTGAGAAATTGATTTGAGTTTTTGCAACTTGCGGCTGGGAGGACAACATCTCTTTTGTCTCTTTGAGGGATTGGTGTTTTGCTTTCTGTTTAATCTCATCCAGATTTATATCGGGCAAAAGACCGGCACTGACTACTACTTCTGCTTCAATTTTTTTATCTTTTGTTTCTTTTGCTGACTTTACCGAAGTTTCAATAGTATTTTCTGCAAAACTAATATCACCTGAATATTTACTTTTCAAAAGTGATTTTGCAAAGTCTTGCATTTCTGTTTTTTGATATACTTGCCCCTGGAATTTTATAGTTGCTGCAAGCTTAATACTTTTTGCTTCCTCATCAACTTTTTTATCAAATTTTTCACTTTCGAAATCCACTGTTAATAGGAAAGGAAGCGCTACCTCATCTCCAGATGCTTGTTTAACAATCTGATCTCTTGCTTTCGATTCTAAACTTTTTGCCAAATCTGTCCTAAGTTTTGAAACATCATTTTTGGAAACTACCTGAACCTGTTTTTTTGTACCTCCAGAAAAAGCATTATCGTTTTTAGCAGCTAGCGTTGACGAGCTTCCTACTGTAAATTTAGTACCAGATGGTAAATTATAATCTGTTCCAATATCTTTTGCGGTAACATTTACATCCTGAGTTCCGGGCTTGGTTCCTGAAAAAATATCACCTGAAGCAGAAGAAACATTTACATCACCATCTAAAACAAACAGTAAACCATTGTTCGATTTAATCGTGTCGCCTGCGATTAATTTAATAGGACCACTGTCATTGTTATAAATTGTTACTTTTCCTTTCGCTTTGTCTCCCACATCTTTTTTACCTGTCGTATTAATTGTTATATCTCCATTAACAGACGTTTCAATTGCCTTTGTGGCAATAATATTTCCGGAAAAATCACTTGATGAAGAAGATGAAAAAGTTACAGTCGCTGCTTGACTTACCATTTTTGGTTTTACTGTAAGAATTAGATCTGCTTTTACTTTAGAAAAATAAAAATACGTCACTCCTCCGATAAGGATAAATATTCCCGCAAGAACAGCAAGTAAAAATATTAAGTTTTTATTTTTATTATTACCAAAAGGAATTGAAAATTTCGGCAAGGAAATTACAGGCAATTTAGACATAACACTGGATATTTTATATTTTGGTTTTTCTGTTTGCATTATTCCTTCATCCATATCTTCTCCTGGCAACTCCTGATTTTCTTCCTGACTAAGATTTACACCAAAAGAAGGTTCTTCTTTTTCCTGTTCTATTTCTTTCTCTTCAACTTCCTCTTTTGGAGCAATTTTTGCTATATCTTTATCTTGTACAAATCCAAAATTATCAGAACTAATAGATGATGCATTTTGTTCATCTTCTAATTCATTTTCGTTTGTTTCTTCTGATTCTTTTGTAAAAGTACTTTTTTCTACCGAATGAGACGAGGGTTTAATATCTGCACCCATCACTTCAAGTCCCATTTGTTCACCAGCCCCAAAAACAACAGCCTTTGCATCTGAACCCTCAGGTAGTACTGAAACTTGTGGAACATGAAGAAAAGGAAGACTTTTACTCCATTGGTGTCCAAGAAATTCCTGTGACAATTTATCTGAATCTTTTGCATCATATAAAATAATACGTGCAGGAAGAACAGTACTAGTAAAATGTTTTAAAAGATTATCGGCTGTTTGAACAGCTGATTCTTCAATTGGTCCATCAATTTTTTCTGAAATTTTTCCTCCTCTAAAAAGAGACAGTGTTATTTTTTTATTTCCAATTTCAGCTAAAATCGCTGATAATGGGGTTCCCTCTTCTTGTTGCAATAAATTGGAGATTGCCTCTGTTACAACCATAAATCCCATTGGTGTAAGATCTAAGTTGTCGCAAATTGTTTTAAGTTTTGCAAGATATTCTTTTTTTATTTTCTTTTCTCCCTCATCGACCCAATTATCTTTAAGTCCAAAAACTGTTTTGTGAGTTTCGATATCAGGCGGGAGAACTTCCTCAGCACGACTTATCGTTTTATCTAAGATACTGATAAGTTCATCTATTGCTGTGGATTCAAGTGAGGTGGTAAAAAATTCTTCATGCTTTCCTATTACCTGAAGTTTTTCAGAAATCTGTTTAAGAATTACTGCGCTAGCTTTTTCATCAGTCAAAAGTAAAGCCAAAAAATATTCTGACTCCTCTTTTTTATTTTTATTGAAAAATGAAAAAGGCAGTTTCATAATGCACTAACCCACAACAGCATATAAGCGTCTTTGCGAAGCCCCCAATGCTTCCTGCTTTATTATCTTAACTGATTTTAGCTTTCCTGTAAAATCAACATGTGGTCCTCCACAGAACTCAATCGAATAAGCCTCTTGCCCTGAGTCTGCCGAAGGGCCTATAAAGTATATTTTTGATGTAGCTGCATAAGTGTCTTCAAAAAGACCTATTGCGCCCATTTTTTTAGCTTGTTCTGTTGGAATCATTTCAAAATGCACTGGTAGATTTTCTTTTATTTTTTGATTAATAGTTTCTTCTAATTTTTTAATTTCTTCATCGGTAATTTTTCTGTCAAGATTAAAATCAAATCGCAGACGTTCTGTTGTGATATTTGAACCAGTTTGGTGTAATTGTTTTCCAAACATATCGCGAAGCGCCTGATGAAGTAAATGTGTTGCTGTATGTCCCATGATAGTTTTTTCCTGATGATCAGCAAGTCCTCCTTTAAACTTCTGCCCTGCGCCTTTTCTGGATAAATCTTTGTGTCCTTTCATCTTTTCAGCAAATGCCTGTTTATCAAATGTATAACCAAGGCTTTCAATTTGTGTTGGAGACAGTCCATGGGATGTATAAAGATAAAATGCATCATCTATAGAAATTGTTTTTGTTCCCATGATTTCTCCTCCAACTTTATCTGTTCCTATTGGGTATTTTTTGGCGATATACATTTTTGCTTTGCTTAATGCTTCATTATATTTTCTAGCTTCCTGCAAAACAGTAAATTTGATTGCTTCAAATTGTTCTACAAGTTCTGGGTCTGTTTCTTTATAACTTTCAACTATTTCTTCTATTATTGGATCTAATTCCTTTCCGGAAAGTTCTGAGAAATGATCAAACCCTCTTCTTATTAGTCTTCTTAAAATATATCCTTGTTCCTTATTTGAAGGGATAACTTTGTTTAAAGTTATAAAAACGCTTGCTGTAAAATGATCAGCAACTATTCGCATATGACGCGAATTTTCTTTATAAGATTTTCCTGTTGTGCTTTCAATAGTTTTTATAATAGGAGCAAAAAGAGATGTTTGGAAAACATCTGGCTGATCTTCTGTAGCCAAAAGCAAACGTTCAAGTCCGCCACCAAAATCAACATTTGGCTTAGGAAGTGGTTTTAAAGAACCATCTTCTTCTTTGCGATACTGCATAAAAACGCTATTTGCAATTTCTATGAAGCGGCCGCAGTCACAATTGACATGACATTTCTGGTTTTTGTACTCAGAATTTTCATGAATTTTTAAATCCTCTCCGAAGTCAAAAAATATTTCACTATCCGGTCCTCCTGGTTCACCTGCTGGCATTTTTTCAGGTGGACCTGAACGAGACCACCAGTTTTTTTCAGCTGGATAGGTAAAAATTTTCTCTCCCTCTTTAGCATCAATACCAACTCCTTTAAATATTTCTTTCCATAATTCAATACTTTCAGTATCTTTAGGTACGTCGCTGTTTCCTTCAAATACTGTGACATAAAGTTTTTTAGGACTAAGTCCTAATTCTTTTGTTAAAAATTCAAAAACCCATGGAAGTTGTTCTTTTTTGAAATAATCACCTAAAGACCAGTTTCCTATCATGCGGAAAAAAGTAGTATGTCTGTTGTTTCCGATTTCTTCGATGTCTTGGGCGCGGAAACTGTTTTGCACATTCACAAGTCGTGTTCCCTGTGGATGTTTTTCGCCAAGAAGATAAGGAACCAAAGGCTGCATACCGGAACTGGTAAAAAGTGTTGTCGGATCATTTTGTGGAACAAGCGGTGAATTGGCAATTTTTTTATGACCTCTTTTCTCAAAAAATGCAATATATTTATTAATGATTTGCGCTGCTGTCATAGCCATACCATTATAGCACGTACTAGACTTAAGCTAAAAATTTAAACTTCAATCACAACAGGAAGAATTAGGGGGCGGGTGCGGAATTTTTTAAACAAATGTTTTCCTGCAATTTCACTTATTAATTTTCTAATATGAATCCAGTTAGTTACTTTATCGCGTTTCATAGATAATGCTTTTCTGATTTCTGCGACCAAACCATTGGTATCAGGAAGTGCTGAGCCGCGAAGAATAATTGATGGATCAGAAACCAATTGTCCATCTGATGATTTAACTTCGGCAAGAATTATAACCACTCCTTCTTTTGCCAATTTTTCACGGTCTCTAATTACAAAATTTTCTACTTCTTCTCCTGATACTTCATCAACATAAATATTTTTAATTTCAATTTTTCGTCCAAGCTTAGTATTTTCTTTACTGATTAAAACTTCCTGTCCATTTTCGATAAGAAAAGTATCGTTGTGTTTGTATCCCATTTTAGTCGCAAATTCTTTATATGCTGTCATGTCTCTGTATGTACCGCTGATTGGAACAAGAAATTTTGGTTTGGTTAAAGCGATAAGAAGCATGTGTTCACCAGATGATCCGTGACCTGACACATGAAATGTTCCTGTTGTAGCAGAATGAGCAATTCTTGCACCTTTTTTGGAAATCGTATCAAGCAATGAATTAACAGCAATTTCATTACCAGGAATCGTGTCTGATGAAAAAACTACCACATCGCCTGGGTCGAGACGTACGTCTTTGTGTTCTCCATTGGCAATTCTTGTCAGAGCAGAATTTTCCTGTCCCTGACTGCCTGCAACAACAAGCATTAATTGATTATTTTTAAAATTTTTTACATTTTCGACTTTTACTTCAGTACCACCTTTAATTTGTAAATAACCAATTCTCTGTCCTATTTCTTTTACTTTAACAACAGAGCGTCCGACAAAACAAACCTTTCTGCCGAGTTTTTCAGCAGCTGTTACTGCCTGTTGAACTCTTGAAATATTGGAAGAATAAGTAGTAATGATAAATTTACCCTTACAATCTCGCATCTCATCTTCAAAATTTTTTCCTAAAAGTTGCTCTGATGGAGTATATCCTGGTTTATGAGAACCCAAACAGTCTGACATAAGAGCCAAAACTCCATCTGTTGATGCTTTAGAAATTTTGTTAAATTCAGTAAGTTTTCCATCAGCGGGCGTTTGATCAAATTTAAAATCACTTCCATGGTAAAAATTTCCAACAGGTGTTTTTATAAAAATATTTGTACTGTCTGGAATAGAATGGGTAACCCGAATAAGTGAGACATTAAAATCGCCAAGCTTGATTTCAGGATCTGTAAAATTGACTTGCTGAATAGAGCGAGGCAAATCAAATTCTGCTAACTTTTCATTTGCCAAAGAGGTGGTAAGCGGAGAAGCAAAAATTGGAAATTTAGGCAGCTGAGGAAGTATAAATGGCAAGCCTCCGATATGGTCTTCATGACCATGGGAAAGAATCATTCCGACAATTTTTTTCTTGCCGGATTTTACGACATCCAAAAGATAAGAAATATCAGGAAGGAGTAAATCAACTCCCAGCATTGTTTCATCTGGAAATCCAAGTCCGCAGTCAACAATCAAAATTTGATTATTGTATTCGTACAAGTACATGTTGCGGGTAACGTCTTCAATTCCACCAAGGGGGAGAAAGGAAACTACATTTTTTTCTTCATTCATGTGCTATATTATAGCTTATTTTACCATTGAGGTAAAAACTGCTTAACATTTTCATTTGTAACGCTTACGTTTTGTGCTTGTCCCTCAATAATTATCTGTGCGCTTTTTCTGCATATTGCCGAAATAGTACGATCCAAACTTCTGATTCCTGAATCATAACCTAATGGACGAATAATAGCAGACCAGACATCATCAGCAATAGTCAGTTGTTCTTTTTTAAGGCCTACTAACTGACGAGTCTTGGGAAAAACATAACTTTTTCCAATCATCATTTTTTCTTCATCTGTGTATGATGGCATTTGTATAATTTCAAGTCTGTCCAAAACTGCTGTTGAAATAGCAGTTGTATTATTTGCAGTTGCGATAAATAAACAATTAGAAAGATTAAAAGGATAATCAATATAATGATCTGTAAAAGCCGCATTTTGCTCAGGATCAAGAAGTTCAATTAAAACTCCCATAATATCAGAACGCGAAGTTTCTGTAACACGATCCAATTCATCAAGAAGAATAACAGGATTTTTTACTCCCGCGTGCGCTAAACGCTTAATAATAAGACCTGGTTCAGCATCAGGAAAGTAACGGGATTGACCACGAAGCATGCGACTATCTGCCATACCTCCAAATGGAATACGTTCAAAAGTACGTCCAAGGCTTTCAGCAACTGACATAGCAAAGGTAGTTTTACCGGTTCCGGCAAGTCCTACAAAACACAAAATAGGTGAATGAGAAATAGCCTGAGGACCATAATTTTTTATATTCAACATGAGAGATGCTATATGTTCCAAAACCCGCTGCTTTAACATGGTCAACCCATAATGATTGCGATCTAAAATGGCGCGAGCCTTAACAAGATCTAGCATGTCCTGACTTTTTTTGTCCCAGGGAAGACCTGTGACCCAATTAACATAACGTGACGTGCCTTCATATTCAAGAACATAAGTAGAACTCATAAAACCAGCACCTGAACGAATAAGAGCAAGACGTGCAATACGTTCATTTAGAATAGCTTTTAAGTCCTCAGGCATTACAGCTTTCTCAACCTGCTCACCTAGTTTTCTTATTTGATCATAGGATTCGCTTTTTTCACCGGGTTTTGCCACAGGAATTGTTGTGTTAAGAATTTGCGCACTGTTTACTGAAGTCATTTTACTTGCTTCTTCGCTCTGTTTTTCCTGTACAATCTGCTGACTGCTAGGATTTACGATCGGTTGATCACCTGAAATTTTTGAATTATCACCGGTATTAAAACCGTTTGTAGGTTGAATTTGCTGGGCAGGATCCATATTTATATATTACACTATTAAATTAAGATTCAAAAGAGACTATCTAATAACTTTTCTTAACGTAGGGTTTGCGGGAACCGAATTTTCCTCTTGATCCTCTTGCTTCTCTATTTTCTCTTTGAAATTGCCTTGCTAACGGATGGTCATTGCGAGGAGCTACTCCTCGATCATCCCTTGATCTTGGACCTCTACTGAAACCTCTATGCGGAGGTCGTAAACCAAATGATGATCCTGACCTTTCATAAGTTCCCTGCTCTCTCGGTTCTCTTGGTTGACGAGGTTGATCATCTGGCTGACTATCAAGAATCATAGTTAGGTTAATACGACCTTGTGAATCTTTTTCTTCAACTTTTACTTTAACTGTATCTCCTATTGCTACTACTTCATTTGGATCATTAACAAATTCTCTTTTCATCTTTGAAACATGTACCATTCCTTCTTTTCCAGGAAGATATTCTACAAATGCTCCGAAAGGAAGAATTCTTTTTACAGTTCCTTCAAAAATTTCTCCAGGTGCTACTTCTCTTGTCATGCCAGTCACCCAATCACGGGCAGCATTAACTGCGTCTTGGGCTACAGCTGAAAAAGTTACTGTTCCGTCGTCATCAATGTCAACCTGTGCTCCAGTTTGAGCTATAATTGCTTTAATATTTTTACCTCCGGGACCAATTACTTCGCCGATCTTATCGACTGGAATTTGAACCGTCTCAATCTTTGGAGCATATTCTGAAATTGCAGGTCTTGACTGTGGAATAACTGCAAGCATTGTTTTAAGAATTTCCATGCGAGCACTTTTTGCGCGTACAAAAATTTCTTTAATTTGTTCATCTGTAAGTCCTGGGATTTTTACATCTAGTTGAATTGCTGTAATTCCTTTTTCAGTTCCCGCAACTTTAAAGTCCATATCGCCTGAAAAATCCTCAAGACCAATAATGTCTGTAATCAAAACATAATCCTTTTCGTCAGACATCATACCAATTGAAATACCGGCAACTGGAGCTAAAATTGGAACACCTGCGTCCATAAGAGCAAGTGTAGACCCACAGGTTGATGCCATAGAGCTTGATCCGTTTTGAGACAAAACTTCTGAAACAACACGTATTGTGTATGGAAAAGCTTCTTGAGATGGGATAACAGCTTTTAATGCGCGTTCGGCTAGTGCTCCATGACCGATTTCGCGTCTTGAGACAAAACCCATGCGACCAACTTGACCAAATGAATAGGGAAGTCCTGAATAATGATGGATGTAGCGTTTTGTTTCTTCTCCTTCTGCTGATTCGATAAGTTGTTCCATGCGAGGTGAACCAAGAGTAGCAATACTTAGAGCTTGCGTAATGCCTCTTTGGAAAAGAGCTGAACCATGAGTTCTTGGAAGAATTCCTACAGCTCCTGAAATTTCACGTATTTCATCAATTTTTCTTCCATCTGCACGTTTTTTCTTGGAAAGAATATCTGTTCTGATTATTTTAAACATTACATACTCAAGGGCTTTGTTAAGAGTTTTTTTGTCAACTTCAGCCTGTGAATCTTTCATTTTCATTTCTTCATAAACTTTATTTATCAAATCTTGTGTTTCTGTGCCGCCGCCTTCTTTGCCTGCGCGAAGTTTAATAAGTGCTGAAACATCTTCTTTGTAGGATTTTTCAAAAACTACTACAGCTTCGCCTAATGCTGCATCTTGTGGGGCTGGAAGTTTTTTCTGACCTACTTTTTTAACTAACTCTTCGATTCCTGCAAGAATTTTTTTGGTTTCTGCATGAGCTTTTTCAATTGCACCCATAACTATATCTTCAGGAACTTGAAGCGCACCTGCTTCAATCATGACTGTTTTTTCTACGCTTTGTGAAACAACAATATCAAGATCTGAAGTCAAGGATTCTGTTGAGGTAGGGTTGTAAATGTAGTCTTTTGTCTCTCCATTTGAATAACCCATACGTAGAGCCGCAATTGGTCCATTCCAAGGAATTCTAGAAATTGCAATAGCAGCTGAAACAGCATTAAGAGCTACAATGTCTGGCTCGTTTTCTGCATCAACTGATAGAACTGTTACGATAACCTGAACATCGTTTTTAAACGATTTTGGAAATAGGGGACGGATAGAACGGTCAATAAGACGTCCTGCTAAGATTGCTTCATCTGATGGGCGACCTTCTCTCTTTACCCAACGGCTACCTTTTATCTTTCCACCAGCATAGAGCCTCTCGCCGTATTCAACGCTAAGTGGAAAATAATCAAGATCACTTTTTCCGCCTTCAACAACTGTTGCTAAAACAACTGTATCGCCAAGTCTGGCAAAAACTGCTGCTGTTGCTTGCGGTGCAAGTTCTCCTGTTTCAAGTGTTAAGGTTTTACCTGCAAATTCTATATTAACTGAGGTTTTATTCATTTATTTTTTCTTTCTTTATTCTAACAAATATTCGAACCAATTCACATGTGGAAATAATTTTTCAATACATTTGAATCTATTCGTAGTTTAGTTCTTAAGTCCTGTCTTTTTCGCAATACTAGTAGCACGTTCTCCGTTTGCTTGTTTGAGATAATTAAGAATTCTTCGTCTTTTAGCAATCATTGAAAGAAGTCCGCGTCTGCTATGAACATCGTGTGGATGTTCTTCTAAATGTTGTGCCAAAAGTTCAATTCTTTTGCTAAGAAGAGCGATTTGTACTTCAGGACTACCTGTATCGCCTTCTGTAGTTTGATATTCTGTAATAATTTCTTGTTTGATTGTTCTCTTTAGCGGCATAACATGTATTATAGCATTTCTGAGGTTTAAATACCAGACCCACCCTTATATACTTTTGGCGTAAGCCAATCTAGTGGAGCCTTATCTTCTTCTATGCTTTGAATTTTTTCTGCAGGTTTTTGTTCTTCAACTTTTTGAGTATCTAAATTAATTCGTTTAGTTTCTACAATTTGCTGAGATTGTATTTGTGATTTGGACATGAAAGAAGTTGCTGATAGTTCTCGTACACGCGTTGCTCCTTTTTGCAAAAGTATTCCTGCTGTTGTAAAAGCAAGAGAGCTTGTGTTTGTATTTGTAAAATTATCAGTTGCAGAAGTTATTCCACTTAAAAGATTTTGAGCCATATCCTGATCAAGTGAAAATCCAAGATCTATCAAAATCTCTGCAATTTTTTCACTAACAGAAGATAATTTATCTGAAACAATAACAATATCCCCAAATCCTTGATTCTCGGCTTTATTATCAATATTTACAACCAATGTATTTTTCAATTTATCACTTGTTATTAAATCTCCAAGATCTGAAATTTTAGAAGCTCCGATTACAAAAAGAAGATCAACTGTTTCTGAACGGGAATATTTAATATCTTTTTCATCAAAAGATAATCCTTTTTCACCAGGTTTTACTACAATATTTAAAAGATTATTTTCAAGCGTGTATGAAACTTTTTCTATTTCTCCTTCTGCGTATGGAAAAGTAACAATTAAATCTCCGGAGGTTTCGCCAAGATTTGTCTGAACTTTATCAATTCCAACCAAAGAAGAAACTTCAACTATAGGATTTGTAGGGGAGGCTATTACTGTTTTTTTTCCTGCCTTTTCTAAGCACAAATATAATGATAGCGCAGCAGCCATTTGATCTAAAGAAGGGTTACTTCCAACTACAACGCCAATGCTTTTGCTGTCTCTTAAAGCGTTTTTAAGCTTTTCGATTAAAGTGGATTCCATAAATTAACTATGGGATATTATAACATCTCCAACTCTAATGTCAAGCGAGGAAGGGTTTATTATAAGTCCTGCTTCATGTCCTTTTTCTACTTTTGAGGTAGGATTTTTGGCAATTCTAAGTGAGGCTATATGTCCTTCAGCTACAGCTTCACTTTCTCTTGTAATACGCACTTTATCTCCTTTAGCTACCCTACCCTCTTCTACACGCACGCCGTAAGCAAAAGTCTTTTCAAAAGGAAACTTAGCCAAAACCTTTGCTCTCCCAAAAATCTGCTCCATTTGAGCCTGAAGCTTACCCTCTAAGGCATCTTTAAGCTCGTCTAAAAGCTCGTAGATGATAGTATAGTTTCGAAGCAATATTTTCTCATTAAAGGCTAGTTTCGTGATTTCAGGCTTGATTCTGGTGCTAAAACTAAGCACTATTCCCCCGACTGATTTTGCAAGCAAAATATCAGCCTCACTTACCTCACCTGTTTTTTTACTCACAAGCTTAATTTCTTCAGGTAGCGCATGCACAATAGCTTCAAGCGAGCCTTGAGTATCAGCTACCAAAATTAAAGATATTCCTTTGTGCTCCTCTTCCCTTTTATAGATTAACTCTTTTTTCAAAGGCTGAGCTTCACCCTCAACTACCTGATCGCTAATTTCTGATTTATGAGTAATAATGCCACCAACGCTAGGAACTGCTTCGAAACCAAGAAGTTCAACAGCTTCACCAACACTTGCTTTTTGAATAGGTTTTCCAAGGGTATTAAAGATAGTTCTGACTTTAAAAATTTTATTGTCAACTTGTAATTCATCACGAAGACTAATTTTGCCGTTTTTTATTACTACAGTTGCTTTGGCTCCAGCTCTTGTATCGAGCTTTGATTCAATAACAATTGCCTTAAGAGGAGCTTGTTCTGAAGCATCTATTGGATGCATAGCAAAGACTAGCAAAATTAAATCAAGAAGCTCTTTTATATTTTGATTAGTTTTTGCTGAAACCTCAATTACAGGCACATCTCCACCATAACCTTCAAGCATGACTTCTTCTTTTATAAGCTCCTGTTTTACTTTTTCTGAATTTTTTGTGGGAAGATCAGCTTTTGTTAAAACTACGATAAATGGAGTTTGAGTTGACTTCAAAACTTCAATACTCTCCTTTGTTTGAGGTTTGATTCCTTCTGTTGCAGCTACAATTAAAAGTGCTATGTCGCAAGCGTTAGCGCCTCTTCCTCTCATTTTTGAGAATGCTTCATGACCTGGAGTATCAATAAAAGTGATCCATGATGGCTTTCCTTCATGCATTATTTCAACACTTGAAGCTCCAATTTTTTGCGTAATACCACCATGCTCTCTGTCTGCTATAGAAGTTTTTCTGATTGCATCGAGGAGGGTTGTTTTTCCATGGTCGACGTGACCAAGAACTGCTACGACTGGTGGATAATTACCTGATGGGTTTGATTCTCGTGTTTTTGACATAATTTTTTTAGATTTGCTGTACTAATCTTTAAATCCGAAACAGTACTTAAATTTAAATTTTCAAATTTTAGTGCGTTTTTCATTCGGATTTTGGTAAATCAGGACTTTCTTCTTTTTTCTCTTCTTCTGCTTTTTCTACTTTCTCTTCTGCAGCTTCCTGTGCTTCTCCCAATCCTTCTATTTCAATTCTGTATTTGGTCAATTTGTACGCAAGACGCACATTTTGACCATCTTTTCCGATTGCCAAAGAAAGCTCATCTTGTGGCACAAAAACATGAGCAATTTTTTCTTCTTCTTTAATCTCAACTTTGACATTTTTGGCAGGAGAAAGAGCCTGAGCTATATATTGTTTAATATCTTCTGACCATTGGACTATATCGATTTTTTCAAGTCCTCCAAGTTCCTGAATAATTGCCTGTACACGAACACCTTTTTGCCCAACACATGATCCAACAGGATCAATTCCAGATTGACTTGAGAACACAGCAACTTTTGCTCTGTTTCCAGGCTCTCTAACTACTGCTTTTATTTCAACTGATCCTTGAGCAACTTCTGGAACTTCACGCTTAAAAAGACCTTCTAAAAGACCATTATGTGCTCTTGAAACAATAATTTCTTCCCCTTTAGGTCCTTGGCGGATTTCTGAAAGATAAAAAACCAATCTTTGATTAAGATGATATTTTTCATTTGAAATTTGTTCTGATGGAGGAAGAATAGCCTCTGCTTTTCCTATATCAACGATAATGTTTGAACCAGCAAATCTAAGCACCATACCGTTAACAATGCCGCCCATTTTAACTCTATAATCAGAAAGAACTGCTTCTTTTTCTTTTTCTCTTATTTTTTGAAGTATAACCTGTTTTGCAGTTTGAGCAGCGATTCTACCAAATCCAGGAGGGGTTATATCTTTTCCATTATGAAGGATGTGTGCTTCACCTGTGTTTGGATTAAGTTCTGCTGTATATTCTTCAACCTCAACTCCAGGATGATCTTTTCTATAAGCTGCAAGAATTGCATTTTTTACAGTATCCAAAACTACAGAAACGTCAACTCCTCTTTCAGAAGCGACTTGATTTAAAGCTAATGCGAATTCAGATCTTTGTACTGCTGGCATGGGTCTAAGTATACCAGAAGTGAGCTAAAAAATAAATGCTTATGAGAGAGGTTGTAAATTTTAAACAGAAACTATTTTTTCCCAAGGGAAGGAATCGCGACCAAAGTGACCGTAGGCTGCAGTTTTGCTGTAAATTGGCCTATTTAGCTTTAGAGTTTCAATAATTGATTTAACTGAAGTATCAATTAATTTATCTTTAAAATCATGCAGTGCTTTTTCGCTTACTTTTGCAGTTCCAAAAGTATCAATTGTCTGCATAAGGGGCTTTGGATGACCAATTACATAGGCAAGTCCTACTTCACATTTTGTTGCAAGACCTGCTGCTACTATATTTTTTGCTATAAATCTTGCTGCGTAAGCACCACTTCTATCCACTTTACTTGGGTCTTTACCTGAAAAAGCTCCTCCTCCAACCCTTGCATATCCACCATATGTATCAACTACTATTTTTCGACCAGTTAATCCTGCATCTGATTGTGGTCCTGGTATGTGCCAGAGTCCGGTACCATTGACTACAATATTTTCATCTTTAGGAAGATCAAATTTGTACTTTTTAAGAACTGGTTTGAAAATATTTTTGATTACTTCCGCACGTACTTTTTCAGCTGATATTTTCTCATCATGGGCAACAGCTGCAACCAGTTTTTCTATTGCCACTGGTTTATTGTTTTTGTAGCGTACTGTAACCTGAGCTTTTCCATCAGGACGAAGCCATTTTAGTTTTTTGCTTTCTCTCATTTTATCGATTCTTTGAGTTAAGGATTGTGCTAGCTGAATAGGAAGAGGCATAAGTTCGGGGGTTTCTGTACAGGCAAAACCAAACATCATTCCCTGATCACCTGCTCCGATAACTTCGTCCTGATCAACACCCATTGAAATTTCAGGTGATTGCTCGTGAACAAAGCTTTCAAATTTTGATTTGTGGCTAAAGCCCCAGGAAGGATTTGTGTAGCCTAAGCGCTTTATAGTATCACGAACGATTTTCTCAAAATTGAGCTTTGCTTTGGTTTTTATCTCACCATAAACACTGATCCTATCAGCTCCAGCTATAGTCTCAATTCCTGTTCTTGATTTAGGATCGAGAGCTAAAGCAGCATCAACTATAGCATCGCTTATCTGATCACAGATTTTGTCAGGGTGTCCTGCGCATACTGATTCTGATGTAAAAGTATATGTACTCATAATTTGCAATAAAAAAACTCCCATCAAGAGAGTTTTGCGTTTTTCCTTCTCCCCCAAGGGATCAGGACACATCTCTCCTTTTTGGAGACTGGCACCCGTAATATAAGGGTTGCCGCCCCCCGACTAAATCGGGGAATCTCTTGATGTTCTAGGTGTATTAAAACACAAAATACATGTCTTTGCAAGTACTGTATAATGGAATTATGAAGGTTTCAAAACATACCCATTCCTGCCTATTGGTAGAGGAAAATAACACTAACATCCTCATAGATCCTGGCATATTCACTTACAACGAAAAAGCTCTCGATATAAATAAATTAACTAAACTTGATTATATTTTAATTACCCATGAACATTCTGACCATTGTCACCCGCCTTTTATAAAAGAACTCGTGCAAAAATTTCCTGAAGTTAAAATAATAAGTAACAATTCTGTTGTTGAACTCTTGAAAAAAGAAAATATAAAGGCAACAACAGCAGGCAATGAATTTATACAGCTTGAGACTCTAACTCACGAGAAATTGTGGGACAAAGAACCCCCGCAAAATACTGTTTTTAAGGTTTTTGATAAGCTTACCCACCCTGGTGATTCTTTAAATTTTAAAACAACTTCTGAAATACTTGCCCTTCCGATAACTGCTCCATGGGGCAGCACTACTCAAGCTATAGAAAAAGCTTTACAAATAAAGCCAAAAATTATTATCCCAATTCACGATTTTATGTGGAAAGATGAAGTAAGAACTGCCATGTATGAGCGTCTTACTAACTTTTTTTCTCCTCTTGGGATTGAGTTCAGACCTTCAGAGAAGTAGTCATTGCAAATAGCCTCTAAATTTGAAAATATAGATATATGGATGCGAAAGTAAAAGCGCAAGTTGTTGCTATGGAAAAGTTTGCCGACGATTTAGTCACGCAAAGATTTGCTGGGCAAGAAGTAACTCCTGAGGAAAAAGAAGAGCTTAAAAAAGAAGCTCTAGAAAGATTGGGAACTTTTGTAATCGAAGCTACGCTTGATGAATTTACCGATGAAGATGCAATAGTTTTTGGAAAAATGATTGATGAAAAAAGACAACCAGAAGAAATAGACGCCTTTACAAGAGAAAAAATTCCAGATTACGAAAACTTTACCAATGGACTGTTTGAAAAATTTAAAGGAATCTATTTAGAAATATAAAATATGCAGCAAAATAATTCACTTGATTCATATGTAAATGAGCTACTCGAAGCAAAAGGTTACGGAGATTCTCCGGCTGAAATAAAAGAAGCATTGCAAAAAGATCTGACAACAAGAGTTGATGGGTTTATCATGGCAAGAACTATTGCTGAGTTTTCAGATGAAGAGCTGTCAGAATTTGAAAAAATGCTTGATGACAAAAAGCCAAAAGCACACTTACAAAAATTCGCTATGGATCACATTCCTGACTTTCAAACTTTCCTTACAGCAACCCTAATCGAATTCCAGGATATTTATTTAACTGGAGATTAAGATATGTCAGAACACAGTGGTCCATCGCATGCAGATGCGCAACAATTAAAAGGTAAACACACAGTTGCCAGAGCTTCCTCATTAGCTTCTGAGGCAGCCAGACTTGCAGAAGGTTATAAAAAGGATCAAAGAGAACAAGCACCTACGCTTAGAGATGTATTCAGAATTAGAGGAAACCGTGCAGCGGAATGGCTAGCAAGACTTCCTGGAAATATAACTGATTCCCTGCTTAGACCATTACGCAGAGGATGGGAACAGCGCACAAGCCGCCGTCAACTGGAAATAGCAGGTATTACAACAGCAGATCAGGCAGAAGCTTTTTCTCCTGAGCTCCGCAAGGCACTAATGCAAGCAGCCCAACAAGAGCTGCTGGAACAAAGACAAAATAGAAAAGGAGTACTACACCCACTCCGAGAAGGAGCAAGAGCTCTTACCGGAGGTAAACGCGGAGAAGGATTTAGAACAAAACTCAGAGAAAAAGGATTCAGACGATTTGGTACCAGAAAAGATCAGCAAACAATGGCAACCGGCATCTTCGAAGCAGCAGTAACAATAAGTAGAAAAGACGAAAGAGATCTAACCGCTGCAGATAGAGCCTTTATAAGTAGATTTGGGGATGTAATGACTCAGGTTGGCAGCCTAAACGAACGAATAAATCAAGCGCGGGGAGCATTTGCAAAAGACATGGCAGAAAAATTCCCACTCACCGGAGTACCTAAAATAGATCAAAAGATCTTAACATATGAAACCATGGAAGAAGCAAAAAAAGCTTCAGAGGAGGCAGATCCAGCAATAAGACGCGAAAGAATAAGAACTCGCGTACAAGCAATATTTAATGAAGACCAATCGCTTGCATCGGCGGATCAACAGTTATATTTGCTTTCGGATCAAAATATAGACAAGATTATAGCAATAGCTGAAGCTCAGGAATTTTTACATCCTCACACTGACGCGACTGAACGAACTGAAAATTATATAGACATAATGATTGCTCCAAGCGTGGGAGAAACAGACCCAAGCAATCTACGCGCTGCAAAAATTAAAAGATGTATACGAAGAATAAGAGATAGGCTTTCAGGAAACGAACAAGATGATAGTTCTTACAAGTCTATTCTTGCAAAGTCAATCGACTCAGCCAGAGATCATAGAACTCTTTCTCTTGGGGAATTCAGTAAAGGCCTAGCCGGAGTTGTATTTAAGCGAGGAGCAATTGCCGGTGGAAGAGCAGGAACAATAATCGGAGCAGGAGCTGGTCTTATGGCTTTGGCCATACCTGGTGGAATTATATTTGTCCCACTTGCTGCTGCGGTAGGATCAGGAATTGGTGGTTTAATCGGATTATATGAAGGGAGACGATCATCAAAAATCTCCCATGCCGTAACTGAAATTGAAAGCGCCAGATATGGAAATGCTCCAGCTAATGAGATAGTAGACAGACTCGCTCCATCTGTTGATACAAAAACAGTATTTACTGACCCACTAACTGAACTAACAGGAAGAATACAAAGTAGCGAAGCTACAAAAGATGAAATAAGATCAGGCATAATGCGCATAGCACAGCTACGTGGCCGCACACAAATAGCAGATGAGACAGGAAGATTTGTATTTCGCACAGACGGCACAACTACTCTTAAGGCGGCAAGAGACCGTGCAGAAATATCAGCAGCAAGAGCATTTGTAGAAATTGAAAAGATAATTTCGGGAGGTTATGCAAAAGACGCCCTTGATGAACTTAGAGCCAGATACAGTGACTTACCCGCAGATGCTGACCTAAGGACAGTTATTGCAAAAATAAGTACTGAAGAAGCAGAGGTTTTACAAAGAGGTATTGAAACTGCCGATAAAGGTATGGATAAAAATGCTTGGAAGGCAGGTAGAACAGGAGCGTACTTTGGCGCTGCGTTAGGAGGATTATTCGGTGGCGCCGGACGAGCGCTTGCTGAGGCAGGAGTAAATCCTATATCAGATGCCGTCCGATTTGCGCAAAGAGCATCTACCTCGGGTACTCCTGCTACCACAGCAAATCTATCTTCAGTACAGTCTGGTGGAGGTAATACCGCGACAGATACTGTTTATGCAACTCCTCGCATGCGGCTGGCTGGATTTACTGAAGATAATAACAATGATTCTGGTTTAAATACCCTTGACCAACCGGGACAAGCTGAGCCAACAGAAGCTGTTGAAGTACCTCAAACTGAGAATCCGTATCTTGCGGAAATAAAAGTACCACGAGATGGATGGCAGCCTGAACCAGGAACAGGGTTTGGAGACACGAATGGACTTGAGATAAATGAAAATACGGCAATTATATCGGTTGAAGGAACAAAATATATTCAATTTGATTTTGGACAAGGCAGATCATATCTTATTGAATTACCAAATGAAGGAAAAAATACTGTTGCTATTCCTTTAAATGGCGATAGTGATGCAGTAAGTGAAACATTTAAAATTTACAATCCGGAAACAGGAAATTTTGATGAAATAAGCGGACAGGATCTTGCGGCTTTACTAAAAAGTCAGGAAGCAACGGGTGCAAATTCCAGACTAGGAATTCCTGAAGGTAGCATGTTTATCAGGGTTGTTGATCCCGTGATTAATGATGAAGGGAAAATCACTGAAGTAATCTCCCGAGAAACAGATGTCATAAGACCCGGAGAAGTTGAAAGTTTCCAAAGTGCTATTCAATTTAACGAACTACCAGTTCCAGGTGAAGGTCCAGTTGTAACCCCTCCGATAGATGAAATCCCAGAAAAAGGGATCGATATTCCCCAAGCAGAAGGTGAACCTATTCATGTTGATACAAAAGGCATAACTATTGTCCCTGACCCTGATAATCCTACCAGCTTTCCAGACGCAACAATAGTTTACCCAGATGGTACTCGTACAGGTGCTGATATCCTAACCGATCTCGAAGCAATCGGAAAAGTTAAATGGCCTGATGGAACACATTTGGCGTGGGATCAGGAGCATGGAAGATTTGATGTGATAGTTGATGATGGCAATGAGGGGCAAATAATAATTCAGGATGTTTATGACAATCCTGATCCAAATGGTCCGCCAATATTGTTTGGAGGAATTGACGATAAGAGCCCAAGCTTTAAAGGTGTATTTGAAAAACAAGGAACTGAATTTGTATTGGCACCAGAAGATCAGACAGAACCCACAACACCACCAAACGGAGGACCGCCTACAACTCCACCAACTGGTCAACCAACCACAGGCCCAACTGGCGGTCCAACAGTAATACCTCCACCTGAAGGCACTGATTTTCCAGATATCATAACTCCTAAAAATATAGCGATAGCATGGGCTATAGGAGGAGTAACAACAGCTGCGATATTAGCAGTTATTTGGAGACGTGAACACAAAAGAACCCCACCACCTCCACCAGCACCGGTTAGACCACCAACACCTACTAGACCAGGTCCTCCTCCAGTCAGACCAGCCGCTCCACCACCAGGACCGGCAAGAAGAGAGTTTAGACCCATAGAGCAAAGCGCAGCTATAAATCCTAGAGATATAGTTAGAGATCCTAGTGATGGTACTACATACGTAGTTTCTGGTACTCCTTCAAGCGCACCGGGAGGTAAATCAACCTACACGCTTGGCTATGAAGACGGAACAGCATTTAGAACCAAAGAAGTTGACAGTCTCGCTGGCTGGGAGATTTCAAGACCAGTGCGACCATCCCCATCGCCATCACCAGTCCCTCCACCACCTCCAGCATCAACATCGCGCGACTTCAGCGGCCCGACAGAAACACTTACGAGAGGTATACTCGGAGAATTGGAGATGGGAGCAGCAATAGTTATTGACCCAAGTGACCAAGACCATCCATGGGACTTTGTCAGCGCTGATGCAAATGGTGTTACACTTACACGACGTGGTGAAAATGGCGCATATGGGTCAAGATTTTTGAAAAATGAAGACTTCTCGGGCTGGACAGTTCGCAGGGCACCAACAGAACCAACTCCACCGCCTCCAGCACAGTCAGGAGGAGCAATGGGCTCAGGAATTTATGGAACACCGCCAGCAACACGAACAGAACAATCAGGACAGCCGATGACGCCTGCAAGAATTCTTGAAACCCTTGAAGCAGGACTAGGAACACAAAGATATGTCCTACGGTATGATAGGGAAATTGGCCAAGGATATAGACCGGTCTATGGAAGCACCTTGGGACAAGACCTTGGCAGAACTCCCTCTGATAATGAAACAAAATTACTAGAAAAAGGATTTTCAGTTAGGATGATAAAAGCTCTTGCTACTGCGAGAGAAAAAGGAGTAGCTGTTGATTATGGTAGATTACAAACTGACCAATCTTCTAATTCCATAGAGGCATACTTTAATTTTCTTGACAATCTTGCCCTACTAGTTGGCAGAGGAGAACTCTCTCCTGAAGATTATAAAGATATAACTGGAAGAGATTATACTGAATTACAACCACCAGCTCCACCACTGCCAGCAACACAACCAGGATTGGGAGCTCAATTAGCCGCATCAGGAGGCACGGCAGGATATCAGCCAAGACAGCCAGAAGATTGGACTAGAACACCAATATTATTTGGCGCAACAGGACGAACAGATGCCGGAGGTGCTACATCAACAATAGGTCCACCGCTAGGCTCAAGAACAACTCTGCCTGCAGCGACAGTAACAACACCACCAGTACGGAGACCTAGTCCACCACCAGCAGCACAAATAACAGTCCCGCCAGTCTCTCCTGGTGAATACTTGCCGCCAATAGCTTTTCCTACAGCAGCACCAACAATGAGAACTCTACCAGAAGCACCAGTAACAGGAGCAGTACCACCGTCAACTAGCGTTAGACGATCAGAAGCAACAAGAAGCGGGGGCGGAGGCGGAACCGGTGGTGGTCCTGGCGCTGGCGGAAGATTCCTATAACCAAGATTTAACAAAATTAAATAAAATCGTACTTCACTAAACACCGTAAATATAGTAAAGTTTAGTATATGACCGAACGTCTTATATCACCGGAGCGAGAACGACACCCATTGGAAATCAAGGCTCAAGACTATTTTCTGGAAGGAAAAATAGGCAAAGCATTTAGAACAGCTAACAAACTTCTTCGTAAACAACCTGAAAATCCTGGCGCTAGCGCAGTAATAGCAAGAATAGCCATGACAAAAGATGATTTCCTTTCTGTAACTAGATATATTGCAAACGCTACCGGCACTCAATTAGCAAGACTTACTGATAGGCCTCGTCAATTAAATGAAAACAGGATGATTGAGCTTAGTAGAAAAGGCGTAAAACAAATGTCTACAGACGAAATTAAAGAATTTGAACTCCTAAATGATATCGTTAGCTACCAAAAATGGCGGGAGAAAAATCCAACTACTCCTGAAGACGCAGAGCATACCGCAGAACGCCATGCAGATACCAAGCGAAGAGAAGGAACTACTTATAAAAGAGGGGATGCCCGCGTTACAATTAGAGACAAGATGCGCGATACAACCATGGGTCAAATTACTCAAATAGATCAAGCTTATGCTCGCAAAATAAAAACTTCATTCTTAACTGCCGCAGGAATAGGCTCCCTTTCTATTCCCCTTTTAGCTTATTCTGTTTTTTACGGAGGTTTAGGTCCGGTACTCGCGCCTATAGCTATGTATGCCATAGGTAGCGGTATCATACTGGCAGGATTATTTGCGCTTATATATACAATACGTAGGTCGTTTACAGAAGAGGAGAAACTAAAACGTGCGTAAGTTCAATTTTTAGGAGCTGGGATTAACGTTTTGGAGATTGTCTTTTTCTTCTGGATTTTCCACCCATACCGACTTTTCTTCTCTGGCGGACGCGGGAATCATGACTAAGAAGACCTTTTTTCTTAAGAATTGGCCTGTGTTTTTCTGTATCAAGAGTATCTAAAGCGTTGGAAATACCTGCTATAACTGCGTCAAGTTGTCCTGCTGGTCCTCCACCTGCTACTTTTATAGTAAAAGCAAAATTGCTTTGGGTATTTGTAATCTTAAGCGGTTCTAAGTAGAGATTTTTAGAAACTTCTCCGGAAAAATATTCAGAAATTAATTTACCGTTTACCAAAATATCACCTTTTTTAACTGCAACTTCTCCCCAAGCCAAATCTGCCTTAACTGATTTATAAAGTCTAACTCTTGCAACTGCAGATTTTCTTCTACCTACTGCAAAGATAAAATCTTTTTTAACTGTTTTTGTTTTTTTAATTTGTGTTTCCTCTGTCATATTATTTAATTTTGTCTGCGTATTTATGTTCTGATCCTGCAAATACGTACAATCTTTTGAGCATTCTATCACGCAGCTTGTTTTGTGGCAACATACCGCTAACTGCATGTGTAATTATCATTTCGGGTTTTTCATCTCTTGCCTCTTTCAAAGTTTTTACTCTAAATCCACCTGGATATCCTGAATGACGGTAGTACTTTTTCTGTTCTTCTTTTTTACCGGTTGTTTTAACTTCTTTAGCGTTTACTATAACTACAAAGTCACCACAATCAAGATTTGAAACAAAATAAGGTTTTGATTTTCCCATAAGAAGACCTGCTATTTTTGTAGAAATTCTTCCCAATACCTGATCTTTGACATCAATTAAATGCCATTCTCTTTTTATATCTTCTGCTTTTGTTGGTTTAGTTGTCATATTTATTTTTTAGCTTTCTTTTCAGTTTTTTTAACAACTGTCTTTTTTACCGGTTTAATTTCCCCGCCTGCAACGCTTTGCGTAGCAATGCGGGCAGGTTTTTTCTTTACTTCTTTTTTAGGTTTTGCTTCTTTTTTTTCTGTCTTTTTTTCGCTCTTTTCCTTCACTTCTGCTTTTTCTACCCATTCCATTATGACCATAGCTGCATTATCAGCAACTCTTTTACCTGATTTTATAATTCTTGTGTATCCACCTTGTCTTTTTGTAAAACGTCCTGCTAAATCATCAATAAGTTTTACAACGGCAGGTGCATGAACATCTGCTTCCAAAGCTCTTTTAGCGGTAATTCCACCTTTTTTTGCCTTAGTAATAAGCTTGTCCGCAGCCGCTCTTATAGCTTTTGCTTTAGCCTCAGTTGTCTCAATCCTGTCGTTTAAAACAAGCGAAGTAAGAAGGTTTTTAAAAAGTGCCTTCCTTTCATTTGTATCTCTTTTAAGTTTTCTTCCAAAAACATGTTTTTTCATAAAAAAAATCAGCTGTCAGTTTTCAGTACAAACTCTAATCCGAAAACAGAAAGCTGAGAACTGATAACAGTAAATTAAGCGTTTAAGCTAACTCCCTTTTCCTTTAACTTCTCTTCTATTGTAGCAATTGATTTTCCGCCCATATTGCGCATGCTAACTAAATCTTTATGTGGAACGCTAATAAGCTGTTCAATTGTTTCAACTCCACCATTTCTAAGGCTATTATATATTCTTGTTGGAAGATCAAGTTCATCAATTGTCATTTTTAAGACACCTTGTGGAACAGTGCTTGTGACTGGACTTTCACTTGTTGATTCATTAGCTGTAGGTTCATAGATTTGCTTGAATGAATTTGCAAGAATTTTTGCTGTACTATATAAAACATCTTTTGGATTTACTGTTCCATTTGTCCAGATTTTAAGTATAAGTTTGTCTAAGTCTGTTCTTCTTCCGACACGAGTTGCTGAAACTTCGTAAGTTACTCTTCTAACTGGTGAGAATACTGCATCAACAGTAATGTTTCCCAACTCTTCTCCTCTTCTATCTTCTGCCAAAGAATATCCATAACCTTTTTCAACTGTTAATTCCATTTCAAGTTTTGCTTTGTCTCCAGAAAGAGAACCAATATATTGATCTTTATTTACAACTTCAACGCCATCTGTAAGCTCTAAGTCTTTTGCTGTAATTTCTTTTGCTCCTTTAACTGATAATTTAATAGTAGCTGTATTTTTGTTTTCTGGTAAAGTTAAGTTTAACTCTTTAATATTTAGAAGAAGGTCAACGATATTTTCTTTAAGACCGGTAAGAGTTGAGAATCTATGTTTTACTCCACTTATACGAACTGATGTAACAGCAGCACCTTGAGTTGAAGTATATAAAACTCTTCTTAGAGCATTTCCCATGGTATGACCATAGCCTGGCTCAAGTGGTTCTATAACGAACTCGCCGAAGTCATTTGATAATGTAATTTCTTTAACTTTAAAGTTTAGGTCGTCCATAAAAAGGTATTATATCATTAACGTGAATAATATTCAATAATTTGTCTTGTATTAAAAGGAACCTGAATATCAGCTGGTGTTGGCATACGTTTAAGTGTTCCTATGTGTCCTTTTTTTTCAAGAAATGCACTTACTTCTTTTATTTCTTCAAGTAGTTTTACGACGTCTGGATTTTTTTGAATTTTTGCATCAATACTTACTACGTCATCTTTTTTAACTTGGTATGAAGGGATAGACATTTTTTTATTGTTAACTAGTACGTGTCCATGTGATACAAATTGACGCGCCATAGTTCTTGATTTCGCAAGACCCAGTCTGTAAACGATATTATCAAGACGGGTTTCCAAAAGAGAAAGCAAAAGTTCTTCTGTGTCTCCTTTTTGTTTTGACACTGTGTCAACTAATTTTTTAAATTGTTTTTCCAAAAGACCATAAGTTATTTTTGCTTTTTGCTTTTCCAAAAGCTGTTGACCAAATTCTGAAAGTCTTCTTTTTCCTTTTTTACCATGTACGCCAGGTGGGACGTTAAGACGTCTTTGAAGTGAAGCAGATGTTTTTTCGAGAAGGTTAATTCCTACTCGTCTTGCTAATCTATGTTTTGGTCCTGTATATCTTGCCATTATACTCTCCTCTTTTTCCTTGCTCTCGGCCCATTGTGTGGAACCGGAGTAATATCTGCAATTGATGCAATTCCAAGTCCTGCTGCTTTTATAGCTCTAAGAGATGAATCTCGACCTGACCCAGGTCCTTTGATGAAAATGTCTGCGGTTTTAAGTCCAAGTCCAACTACTCTTTTTACTGCATCTTCAACTGCAACTTGAGCTGCATATGGGGTTGATTTTCTTGTACCCTTGTATCCTTTGTGACCTGCACTACTCCAAGTAAGAGTTTCTCCTTTATCATTTGTTACTGTAACTATAGTATTGTTAAATGTTGATGTAACAAAAATTTTACCATGATCGGTAACTCTGTTTACAGATTTCTTTTTTGTTACTTTTGTTGTTTTTACTTCTTTTTTTGCCATATTTTATTTTCCAGTCTCTTTTGCTTTTTGAGCTGCATCAATCTTTGCCATTACTTCTTTTTTGATTGCTCCGATTGTTACTCTCTTACCACGTTTTGTACGTGCATTTGATCTTGTTCTTTGTCCTCTTACAGGAAGATTTCTAGCATGTCTTATACCGCGATATGCACCAGTTTCCTTAAGACGTCTTATGTTTGCTGCAATATCTGTTTTTAAATCTCCCTCAATTTTGTATTTATCTAAAATCTGAGTTAATCTTTTTACTTCTTCTTCTGTTAAAGTTTTAGCTCTTTTTGTAGCATCAACTTGAGCTTTCTCTAAAACTTCTCTTACATTACTTCTGCCAATACCAAAAATATATGTTAATGCAATATCTGTTCTTTTTTCGTCTGGTATATTTACACCTGCTATTCTCATAAATAATTATCCTTGTCTTTGCTTGTGTCTTGGATTTTCACACGTAACTCTAAGCACACCTCTGCGCTTTATTATCTTACATTTCATACATCTTTTTTTAATACTTGCTTGAACTTTCATTTATATCTAAACATTATCCTGCCCTTTGCCAAATCATAAGGAGTCATTTCGATCTTTACCCGGTCTCCAGGTAAGATTTTTATAAAATTCATCCTCATTTTACCCGATAAATGACAAATGACGACTGATTCATCGTCAAGTTTTATTCGGAACAAAGTATTGGGCAACGCTTCCAGTACGACCCCATCCTTCTCAAAAGAGCCTTGATGAGCCATTGGAGTATTATAACAAACCACGCTCAAAAGAGCAACGGCTTACTATGGCGTCAGTATTACCGCTTTCTCCTTTGTTATTGCAATCGTTCTTTCGTAAAGTCCAGCCAGTTTTCCGTCTTCGGTTTTTATTGTCCAACCGTCTTTATCCAGGATTACTTCTTTAGTTCCCATATTATAAATTACTTCAACTGCAATAGTCATTCCTTCTTTAAGAACTGGTGTTTTATTTATGTCTCCAGTCAAATATCCTGGAACTTCCGGCTCTTCGTGAAGCTGTCTTCCCACACCATGTCCAATCAAACTTCTGACGATTGAATATCCATTTCCCTCAACAATATCCTGAATAGCCTTTGAGATGTGTCCTATTCTATTACCAACAAATGCAACTTTAATAGCCTCATTCAAAGCGTGTTTTCCAATTTCTAAAAATTTATCTACTTCATCTTTAGATTTATTACCAGAAATTCTTCTTGTTTCCGACATGTCTGTATTAAAACCTTTATAAAACACTCCACAATCTATTCCTACTACATCTCCCTCTTTGAATACGTAATTTCCCGGAATTCCATGTACTACTACGTCGTTTGTTGAAACACAAATTGTATGATTATAATTTTTAACTCTTTTAAAACCAGGCTCTCCTCCTTTTTCTCTAATTAATTTTTCAGCAAGCGTGTCGAGTTCGATTTCTGTTACTCCGGATTTAAGGGCATCCATAACTTCCCAGAGAACTTCAGACAAAATCTGTCCTCCTTGTTTCATAATTTCTATTTCCTGTGGTGTTTTGTAATCAATCATATATTTAATTTTACTAAAACTTCATCAATTTTTTTATATAAAGCATTTATGTCATCTCCATTATTTTCAATAAAATAATTAGCAAAGGCAATCGGTCCTCCTTTGTTTAATTTTTCAATTTCTGCTTCATCACGATTTTTAGCTTCTTCTAAGGTTAAAGGTCTAACTTTTCTTTCAGATAGTCTTTTATATCTTATCTCGGAATCGGAAACCAAAGCTATTAAAACAAGACTTGGATATAAATTTTTTAAATAGACATATTCTTCCCATGAATAAAGCCCATCAATTGCTATAGTTTTATTGCGCATAAAAAGATCATCAATTTTTGCTTTTGATTCTATAGCATAAGCAGCCATTCCTTTTTCCGCTCTCAATTTCTCTCTAAAAATTTTTTCGTTTTGAGGATTTATTTCAAGACTTTCTTTCTTGAGACCTTCATCTGTGATATCACCAAAACGTATAAATGGAATTCCCTTCTTTTCTATATAAGAAACTGCAATGCTTTTACCAGATCCCGGCATGCCAACAATAGCAATCATGAGGTTATTATCCATTTATTTTCTGTGAGATTTCTTTTTGAATATCTTCTATAGACTGCTCGCCATTAACCTCAACTAACTTACCCATCTTTCGGTAATATTCGATTACAGGTTCTGTTTGCTCATGAAATGCTTTAATTCTTTGATTAATTGCTTCAGGAGTTTCATCTTTTCTGCTGGCATCTTTTCGACCGGCAATTCTATCCAATGCTTCTTTATCTGAAACTTTCAAATAAATAACGTAGTCAATGTTATCTTTAAATGTTTCCGCCTGTTTTACAGTTCTAGGGAAACCATCAAGAATATATCCGTTTTTATATTCCTCTTTTGTAAGATATCCTGAAACAATTTCAATAACTTTTTCGTCGGGAACCAGATATCCAGCAAACATGTATTCTCTTATATATTTGCCAATTTCACTTTCTTCTTCTTTAGCAAGATTTCTAAAAATATTACCTGTTGCCAAAAAAGGAACATTTAATTTTTCCTGCAACAAATTTCCCTGCGTTGATTTACCAGAACCTTGTATTCCAATAAGTACTATCTTCATAATCCTATTTCCTGCCCGCAACGCCAGCAAGCTGGCTTGCGTGGCGGGCAGGTCATTTTTTCAAAAACCCTTCGTAATTACGCATTACTAAATTTGCTTCTATTTTTTTAATTGCTTCCAAAACAACTGAGACTACGATTAAGATACTAGTTCCACCAAGAAGTAGGGTTTGGACACCTGTTGCGCTTCTGGCAATTTCAGGCAAGATCGCGATAAATCCTAAGAAGATACCGCCCACAAGTGTAATACGTGTCAAAATATAATTGAGATACTTAGAAGTTGGCGTACCCGGTCTAATTCCTGGAATAAATCCTCCGTATTTTTGAATTTCTTCGGAGATTTTTTTCGGATTGAAAACTACTGCTGTATAGAAAAAAGTAAACCCAACAACCAAAACAAAGTAAAATGCGTTATAGAAAAAACCGGATGGAGCAAACCATGCGTTTATATTTTGTGCTATGCCACTCAAAACAGGATTTGGTGAAGTCTGAAAAACATTGGCAATAAGAGATGGCAAAAGCACTATAGATATTGCAAAAATTATTGGTATAACACCTGCTTGGTTAAGACGTAGCGGCAAATGAGTTGACTGACCGGTTGATAAATTATTTCCCCGCATGCGTCTTGCATAATGAACTGTTATTTGTCTTGTTGCTTCATTTACAATTATAATTCCAGCAATAACTACCAGAGATAATGCTGTAAAGATTAAAAGATTCATTGACGACTCAGTAGTTGCTGTCGAAAAAGTTTGGCCAAGCACCACAGGAAATCTCCCGACAATTCCGGCAAAAATAAGAAGCGATATACCATTACTAATACCACGTTCTGTAATCAATTCTCCTAGCCAGACAAGAAGCATCGTCCCTGCCACCATTGTAAAAATAAATGAGATAAGCGCAATTGGTGATAGGTTTGAAATAATCCCCTGACTTTTCAAAAGCGCAAACATACCAATTGCCTGAAGAGCAGCAAGTGGAATAGTAAGGATTCTTGTATATTGACTAATCTTTTTTCTACCTGCATCTCCTTCTTTCTGTAATTCTTCAAGTTTTGGAAAAACCATAGTTAAAAGTTGAATTATAATTGAAGCATTAATGTAAGGATTAAGACCAAGTGCCATAATAGAAAAATTCGAAAGAGTTCCTCCGGAGAAAATATCAAGTAGTCCCAAAAATTGATTGCTGGAAAAAAGATTTTTAAGAGCGGCTATATTTACTCCTGCTACCGGAATATGTGCGAAGAAACGAAAAACCAAAAAGATAGCAAGGGTAAAAAGGATCTTAGAACGAACCTCAGGTGACTTAAAACTGTTGCGAAGAGTGTTTAAAAATGAATTCATTATTCAACTTTTCCGCCTGCTTTTTCTATCTTTTTTACTGCTCCTTTTGATGCTGGTACTTTTACTGTTAGAGCAATACTTAAATCCCCATCCCCTAATATTTTAACACCAATTTGCTTTGCTGTCTCAAGATCTATCATGTGTCTTTTGGAAAGAGATTCGACATCTACTGTTTCTCCTTTTGAAAACACGTTTAGAGCTGAAACATTAATTATATATGACTTACTCTTTAGAGTTTTGTTTCTACCTTTTCCGCGCAAAAATGGAAGACGTTTAATTAAAGGAAGTGCTCCACCTTCAAAATCCAATGGTACACTGCCACGAGCTTTTAATCCTTTTGTTCCACGCCCTGCTGTTTTTCCACGTCCTGATCCGTGACCAAGTCCTACTCTTTTTTTGCCTCTTGTTGTTGTTTTACTTAAATTTGTTAAATTCATATTTTTATTTTATTTCTCTTTCTTCTTTTTTCTTAGCAAGCTCACTAACTCTTTTCAGAGCTTCTAGCGTAGCATGAACATTATTTGCTTTATTTTCAGTTCCCAAAACTTTTGATGAGATATTTTGAATTCCTGCTGCTTGCACAACACTTCTTACAGCTCCACCTGCGATAATACCGGATCCGGGAGGTGCCGGTTTTAACATAATTTTAGCTGCTCCTACTTTTACATCAATTCTAAAAGGAATTGTTCCGTTTATTATTGGCACTTCAATAAGATGTTTTTTAGCATAACTAATTCCTTTTCTTATTGCATTTGACACATCAGGTGCTTTACCAAGACCAACTCCTACTTTTCCTTTTCTGTCTCCTACAACTGCAAGAGCTGCAAAGCTGATAGTGTTTCCACCTTTTGTTTTTTTGGACACACGATTTATTTGAACGATTTGCTCTTCAAACTCACTTGGCTCTCTTTGATATTGTGCTCTATTTCTATTCTGATTATTCATATTAAAAAACTAATCCTCCTTCTCTTGCTCCTTCAGCAATTGCTTTAACTCTGCCGTGATAAGAAAGTGAACCTTTGTCAAAAACAACCTCTTTAATTTTTGCTTTTACAGCAAGAGCAGCAATTGTCTTTCCAACTTCTTTAGCAATTTCCATCTTACTTAACTTTTTACCTTCTGCAACTTTTTTCTCTGTAACTCCGACTACTGTTTTGCCGTTAACATCAACAATCTCAGCATAACAATATTTATTTGAGCGATGTACGCTAAGTCTTGGTCTATCGCTAACTTTTGCAATTGTTTTTCTAGTTCTTATTTGTCTTTGTTTTTTAGAATCTTTTATTATCATATGTTTAAATTTTATTTAGCTCCTGTTGCTCCGGCTGCTGCTTTCGCTGCTTTTCCGGCTTTCTTTCGGATTTTTTCATTTTTATATTTAATTCCTTTTCCTTTATATGGTTCCGGTTTTTTAATTGCTCTTATATTTGCTGCTGCCTCTCCAACGTCTATTTTGTTTGATCCTGAAACTGTAATAACTCCTTCTTCTACTGCAATTTTTACTCCTTCTTTTGGTGAAAATTTAACTGGATGAGAAAATCCAAGAGACAAAACTAGATCATTTCCCTGCATCTGAGCTCTATAACCTACTCCTACAATTTCTAGTTTTTTCTCAAATCCGGTATCAAGTCCTTTAACAATATTTGCTAAATTTGCTCTTGTTAATCCATAAAGTGCTCTAAATTTTTTATCATTTATATTTTTTGCCGAAACAGTTAGTTTTCCGTCTGCAACTTCAGCGCTAATTCCGCTTGGAACAGAGTATGAAGCATTGCCGCGAGCTCCGGTTACTTGAACCAGGTTTTCTGATACTGTTGCTGAAACTCCATTTGGCAAAATAATTGGTAATTTTCCTATTTTTGACATAATTATCTCCTTATTTATAGTGAACTTGTTGAACTACCAGATTTTAAATAATAACTCTCCACCGATTTTCTTTTTCATTGCTTCTTTTCCTGTCATAATTCCTGCATTAGTTGAAAGTATAGTTGTTACATTACTTCCCTGATTTTTCAATATATCTTTTGCTTCTATATAAATTCTAAGTGATGGTTTTGAAACTAAGATTACATCTGTAAGTGATGGTTTTCTTCTAACATATCGAAGAGAAATAACCAGCATTTTTTTGCCGTCAATTGTTTCTGTTTTTACGGTTTCCAAAAACCCTGCTTTTACTAATACTTTAGCAACAGCATTTTTATAATTTACATGTGATGTAATAAGCTCTTTTTTACGAGCCAGTGCTGCATTTTTAAGTTGTATAATAAAATCTCCTATTGTGTAATTCATCATAATATAATTTCGGTTACCAAGTCGCCTTGTATACTCCTGGTAACTCTCCTTTCTGTGCGCGCTCTCTGAAACAGATTCTACAAAGACCAAAACGTCTCATGTATCCACGTGCTCTTCCACAAATTGTACAGCGGTTCACTTCGCGAACCTTAAATTTTTGTTTTTGTAATGCTCTTACTACGTTTGATTTTTTAGCCATAAGTTATAAGTTATAAATTATACCACACTTAGCTTCATTTTTGCTCTTTTGTAAAAGGCATTCCAAGTGCTTCTAAAAGTGCTAGACCATCTTTGTCATCTTTTGCTGTTGTAACGATTACTACTTCCATTCCCTGCAAGCGCTCTACACTTGCTGGATCAATCTCTGGAAAAACAGAATATTCATAAAATCCTAATGTATAATTTCCTCTTCCATCAAAACTTGTTCTTCTTACACCTCTAAAATCTTTAATACGGGGAAGAACGATTCTGACTAATTTATCAAAAAAGCTATACATTCTTTTTCCACGAAGAGTTACAACTACTCCAATTGCGTCACCTTCGCGAAGTTTAAAAGTTGCAATCGCTTTTTTTGCTTTTGTAATTTTTGGCTTTTGTCCTGTTATCTGAGCAAGAGCTGTAACCATTTTTTCAAGATTTTTCTTGTCAGCTACTGCATCTTTTACGCCAATATTTAGAACTATTTTTGAAAGCTTTGGCAAAGCCATAGGGTTTTTTATTCCCAAGCTTTCTTGTAATTTTTTGCTTATTTCTTCTTTGTATCTTTTTTGTAAACTATCCATAATTATATTTAGACAAACTCGTGTCCGCATTTTTTACACACTCTTACTTTACCGTCTTTAACAATCTTGTATCCAACTCTTGCTTGTTTTTTGCACTTAGGACACAAAAGCTCAACGTTAGCAATTGACAATGGTTTTGTAATTGTAATTATTTCTGATTTTTGTCCCTGCATTCTGCTTTTTACGTGTCTTTTGTATTGACCAACACCTTCTACAAGAACTTTATCCTCTTTAGAAAAAACCTTTTCAACTTTTCCTACATTTCCAGCGTCTTTTCCTTTTATAACTTTTACTGTATCTCCTTTTTTAATTTTCATAATTAAACAACCTCCACTGCCATACTGGCTATCTTGTCAAAACCTTTATCTTTAATTTCTCTGGCTATTGGTCCAAAAATACGTGTTCCCAAAGGATTTTTATCTTTTGGATTGTCAATAACTACTGCTGCGTTGTCAGAAAATCTAATATATGAACCATCAGATCTTCTAATTTCTTTTTTAGTTCGAACTACTACAGCCTTTACGATTTGACCATCTTTTACCTGTCCTGTTGGACTTGCTGTTTTGACAACAGCATTAATTACATCTCCAATGCTTCCGAATTTTCTTCTTGATCCTCCAAAAACATGGATAACTGTTAATTCTTTTGCGCCAGAATTATCAGCTGGTACTAAAATACTTCTTAATTGAATCATACTTTTTTCTCCTCCAATATCTTAAAATGCTTATCTTTTGCTGTTGGTTTTGTTTCAACAATCTTAACTTCCTGACCAACTGTTAAGCTGACACCACGACTATCAACTTTAAATTTTTTGCTTTTTTGCAAAAGCTTTTTATACAAAGGATGAGGAACAAATCTTGTAACCTCAACAACTGCTGTGTTCTTCATTTTAACTGATATGACTTTTCCTGTTAATACTTTACTCATTATTTTTTACCTCCTTTTTTTATAACCTCTTTTACCTCTTTTTCTACTTTTTTTTCTACTTTTTCAATTTTTTCTTTTATATTCATAACTGATTTTAGTATTGCAACTTCTTGTCTTTTATTAAAAATACTTTTAGTATTTTTTAACTTATTTTGCTGATGATCAAATTTAAGATCAGAAACTGCTTTTACAGCTTCGTCCAGCATTTTTTTTAATTCATTTGCTGTTTTTGTAAATAATTCTTTTTTGTCTTTACTTTTCATATTTAATTTTTAAATACTACTATACTTTTTACCGGTAGCTTGTATGCTGCAAGTCTTAAAGCATCAGTTGCAATTTCTTTTGTAACTCCGGACATTTCAAAAAGCATTGTTCCCGGCTTTACTCTTGCTACATATTCTTCAATATCTCCTTTTCCTCCACCCATTCTAACCTCTGGTGGTTTTTTAGTAATTGGCTTATCAGGAAAAATTCTGATAAATACGCGTCCACCTCTTTTGGTAAAGTTTGTAATAGCACGTCTTGCTGCTTCAATCTGTTTTCCTGAAACCCAACCTATTTGCATACATTGCAATCCGTATTCACCAAACGAAATTTCTGTACCGCGAGTTGCCATACCCTTCATGGTTCCTCTGAATTGTTTTCTGTATTTTGTTCTTCTTGGCTGCATCATATTATTTTTCTAATCCTACTCCTTTATTTTCAGGTCTATTTATCCATACTTTTACACCTATATATCCTTTTTTAGTAAGAGCGGGATAATTTGAATAACTTATATTTTCACGAATTGTTGACAAAGGAACAGTACCAACATGAATTTTTTCACGTCTACCAATCTCAGCTCCGTTAATTCTTCCTGTTAAGACAACTTTTATTCCAAGCGCTCCTGAACTCATAACTCTTTCTGCAGTAGAAACCAGAATTCTTTTGAAAGGAAGTCGTCTTATCAATTGATCTGCTATATTACTTGCGACCAGATAAGAATCAAGATTTGGTTCTTTGACAGGCTCTACTCTGATATCAAGTTTTGGCATATTTTTGCCTGTTTTTTTTCTTTTTACAAAAAAGGCAATAATTTGTTTTTTAAGATCTTCAAGTCCTGTTCCGCCGCGACCGATAACAATACCAGGACGGGATACATATAAAATAAGTTTTAAGCTATTAATGGAACGCTCAATATCAGCTCTAGCAATACCGGCAATTTTAAGTTTTTCCATAAGCATTTTTCGTAAAAAATAATCCTCATTTACAGTTTCCTTATAATTTTTCTCGTCAAACCAACGGCTTGTCCAGCCATAAATTGTTCCAAGTCTAACTACATGTGGATTAATTTTCTGTCCCATTATTTTTCTTCCCCTTTCTTTACTTCTTCAACTTTAGCTACTGATTTTGCAACTACAACTCTTTCTTTTAACACAACTGTTATTGTACTTCCTCTTTTTTTATATGGATGTATTCTACCTCTTGTTGACGGCATAAATCTCTTAAGAGCTTGTCCGTCTGATATTTGCAAACTGGCAATTGCTAAGTTTGCGCTATCAAGCTTTGCATTATTAACAGCATTAGCAATTGCACTTTTTATTGCCTTAATAAGCGGCCTTGCTGCTTGCTTATCAGCTGCTTCCAAAACTCTTAGAGCATTATCAATAGATAAATTTCTAACAGCATCTGCAACTAAACGCATTTTTCTTGGACTGATTCTTATGTTTTTTGCTATTGCTTTTACTTCCATATCATTAAGTCTTACTAATTTCTCTAGCTACCACTTTTCCATGACCCTTAAAGTGTCTTGTTGGAGCAAATTCTCCAAGTCTGTGTCCAACCATTGGCTCTAACACAAATAAATTAATAAAGTGCTTACCATTGTGAACCATAAAGGCATGTCCCACAAATTCCGGTGGAATTTGGCAGGCACGAGCCCAAGTCTTGATCGGAGATTTATCTCCGGTCTGCTTTTGCATCATGACCTTTTTCATTAATTTTTCGTCTATATATGGTCCTTTTTTTGTACTTCTACTCATAATTAACTTGATGCTCCTGTCTTACTCTTTCTTCGCTGCATTATGTGCTTATTTGAATATTTTTTCTTATTTCTTGTTTTTCCGACAGCTTTTCTACCAGCATATGTTTTTGGTGACGACATACCAATTCCAGATCGTCCTTCTCCTCCTCCGTGAGGGTGAGATCTTGGATTTTGCGCAACTCCTCTTACAGTTGGTCTTCGTCCCATGTTTCTTGCACGTCCTGCTTTTCCAATTTGTTCGTTTTTTAAGTCAATATTACCAAGCTGACCAATTGTCGCAAAACCTCTTGCCAAAACTTTTCTAAGTTCTCCTGATGGCAATTTTAAGTGAACAAATTCTCCTTCTTTTGCTGAAAGAATTGCTCCTGTTCCAGCACTTCTAGCCATCTGGCCACCCTTCCCAGGTGTAAGCTCAATGTTATGAATTATTGCTCCAACCGGAATCTCAGACATTGGCAAAGCATTTCCTAATTTTGCGTCTGCTTTTTTTCCTGAAACAATCTTTGCATTAACCTTAATTCCCTCTGGAGCAAGAATATATCTTTTATCTCCGTCTGCGTATTGTACCAAAGCTATGTCACAAGTTCTATTAGGATCATATTCTATGGCTACAACTTTACCTTTTATATCAAATTTATCACGCTTAAAATCAATCTGGCGCAAAAATCTTTTGTGCTGACCACCCTGATGTCTGACAGCTACCTGTCCGCTTGCATCTCTTCCTGAATGTTTCTTTTTAATTGTTTTTAATCTTTTCATAGTTATTTATCATGCTTATGTGCATGCTCTTCTCCGCCTGGTTCAAATATACCGATTTTTTCTCCTTTTTTTACTGTTACAACTGCTTTTTTAAAAACAGACTCTTTAACTTCCACTCTTTTTGCTCCTACTCTTTTTGTTCTTCCCTTTACTATAGTCGTAGCAACAGATACAACATTTACACCAAATAATTTTTTAATTGCAGATTTAATATTAGTTTTACTAGCAAATCTTGCAACAACAAAGCTATATCTTCCGCTCTCAACGCCTTTCATTGACTGCTCTGTAACAATAGGTCTTATAATTACGTTTGTATTCATATTTATATTGAATTTCTTGAAATATTATTTATTCAAAAATGTTTTCTCCATCTCAGAGATTGCTTCTTTCATCAAAACTACATGTTTATGCTTGATAACTTCATAAGTGTTTAGTAAATTTGCAGGAAGTACGCAAACCCCCTGAATATTACCTGCTGATCTTTTAAGATTTTCTGCTTTTCCTCCGGTTACGAGCAAAACGCTTCTTTTTTTACCATCAAGTTCCAATTTTTGCAAAGCTGCTACAAAATTTTTGGTTTTTGGTTTTATTTCCTCAAATCCTGAAATAACTTTTACTTCATTGTCTATAACTTTTGCCGAAAGAGAAGAAAAAAGTGCTTTTCTTTTCATCTTTTTAGGTAAATCTAAACTAAAATCTCTTGGTTTTGGTCCAAAAACTATTCCTCCTTTTACAAAAATAGGAGCTCTGACTGATCCATGTCTTGCTCGTCCAGTTCCTTTTTGACGATAGATTTTTCTAGTTGAACCATCTACTTCTCCTCTGGTTTTTGTCGAAACTGTTCCTTGTCTTTGATTTGCTAAATAAACCCTAACTGCTTGAGCAATAAGCTTTTTATTTACTTTATCACCAAACATTTCAGCAGAAACTGAAACTTTTCCATCTGCTTTTCCATCCAAACCATAAACGCTAAGTGACATTGTGGCTTTAACTTCTTTAGCAGGTTTAGCAACAACTTTAGCTTCTTTTTTTACCACAACAGCTTTTTTAACTGTTTTTACAGTTTTTTCTACTTTTGTAACTTTTTTTGTAACTTTTGCCATATTATTTATCTTTCTCTTCTTCTTTAACTTCCCCGCCTGCATCGCTTTGCGAAGCATTGCGGGCAGGTTCTTTTTCTACTTCAACGACTGGTTCTTCTACTTTTTCAACTTCTTCTGTTTTTTCCTCAGCTTTTACTTCTTCTTTTGCTTGCTCTTCTTCTTTTTTCTTAGCTTCCTCTTCAGCTGCTCTTATTGCCGCTTCTTCTTCAGCTTTTTTGGCAGCTTTTTCAGACTCTGCTTTTTCCTTCTCTGCGTCCTCTAAAAGAGGTACAAATTTCTTGGTTTCTCCTGTTTTTGTAATTAATACAATTGAATTTTTATATCCTGGTACAAGCCCTGAAACCATTAATGTTTTACTTTCTAAATCAATTGATATAACAGTCAGGTTGGAAACCGTAACAGTATCAGATCCCATGCGACCAGCCATTCTTTTGCCTCTGTAAACGCGACCTGGTGTTGTTGTCTGACCAATTGATCCTGGCGCACGCTCTCTGTCTGATTGACCGTGAGTTTTAGGTCCTCCTCTAAATCCGTGTCTTTTAACAACACCTGCAAAACCTTTTCCTTTTGATACTCCGGCTACAGAAACTACATCTCCTGGTTTAAAAACAGTGTCAAAAGTAATACTTTCGCCAGCATTTAAATTATCTCCGTCTTTAAGACGAATTTCTTTAACATAGTCGGAAGTTTTATCAAATCCTGCTTTTTTACTATGTCCTGATAAAGCTTTATTGGCATTCTTTTTCTGTCCAAATCCAATTTGAGCAGCAGAATAACCATCTTTTTCAACAGTTTTTACCTGTAAAATAGCATTATCAGAAACGTTTATAAAAGTAACTGGTACTCTTTTTCCGTTTTCTAAAAACTTTTGTGTCTGGTCAATTTTTTTTCCTATTAATGTATTCATAAAAACAAAAAAGTAGCCATTAGGCTACCATATATTCACAACTTTTGATGTGATCCCCTCTAAACGGGGTGGCCTACCTCAGGCATTTTTAATCAATCATACTTTTGCATGTTTAATTATTTTGGGCATCGATTGTTAAAACTACATTTTAAGCGTTACATCAACTCCTGCTGGCAAAGCAAGATTTGTCAAGCTATCAATAGTTTTGTCTGTTGGCGAAACTATGTCAATTATTCTCTTGTGAATACGAATCTCGAAATGATCTCTCGCATCCTTATCAATAAAAGGAGATTTATTCACTGCGTAAAGACTTCTGTCAGTTGGAAGAGGCACAGGGCCAACTACCTTAGCTCCGGTTCTTATAACCGAATCTAGAATTTGCTGACATACAGCGTCCAAAACGCGTGCATCATAACTTTTTAAACGAACTCTTATTCTTCCTTTCATAGTTTACTTAACAGACTGTTAAAGAACCTGTCCGCCATTTAGGCGGCAAAAACCCCGATTAAATCGGGGTCATTAAAGTTATTTAATTATCTTAGAAATAACTCCTGCTCCAACTGTTTTTCCACCTTCGCGGATAGCAAATCGAAGTCCTTCTTCAAGTGCAACTGGAACGATAAGTTTGATTGTCATCTTGATGTTGTCTCCAGGCATAACCATCTCAACTCCTGTTGGAAGTGTAGCTGTACCTGTAACGTCTGTTGTTCTGATATAAAATTGTGGGCGGTATCCTGTAAAGAATGGTGTGTGGCGTCCGCCTTCTTCTTTTGTAAGAACATATGCTTCTGCTTCAAATTCTGTGTGAGGTGTAATTGAGCCTGGTTTTGCAATAACTTGTCCTCTTTCAACATCTGCTTTTTCAAGTCCACGAAGTAAAAGTCCTACGTTGTCTCCTGCTTGACCTTCATCAAGTTGTTTTCTAAACATTTCAACACCAGTTACGACTGATTCTTTGTTTTTGTCTAAACCAATGATTGAAACAGTTTCGTTAACTTTAACAACTCCTCTTTCAATTCTTCCTGTAACAACTGTTCCTCTACCTTTGATTGAGAAAACGTCTTCAACAGGCATAAGGAATGGCTTGTCGAGTGGTCTTTCTGGTGTTGGGATGTCTGCGTCAACTGCAGCCATAAGATCAAGAATCTTTTGTTCGTATTCTGCATCTCCTTCGAGTGCTTTAAGAGATGATCCTCGGATTATTGTAACTTTGTCGCCTGGGTATTTGTATTTTGTAAGGAGTTCGCGGACTTCCATTTCGACGAGGTCAAGAAGTTCTGGGTCTTGAACCATGTCGCATTTGTTAAGGTATACAACGATTGCTGGAACTCCAACCTGGTAAGCAAGAAGAATGTGTTCTCTTGTTTGTGGCATTGGACCATCAGGAGCTGAAACAACTAAGATTGCTCCATCCATCTGAGCTGCACCTGTAATCATGTTTTTGATGTAATCTGCGTGACCTGGAGCATCAATGTGTGCGTAATGTCTTTTTTCTGTTTCGTATTCGATGTGGGAAATGTTAATTGTGACTCCGCGTGCTTTTTCTTCTGGGGCGTTATCGATATCTTCGTATTTCTTTGCTTCTGCAAAACCCTTTTTCGCAAGAACAGTAGCAATAGCTGCTGTTGTTGTGGTCTTACCATGGTCGACGTGACCGATGGTTCCGATATTTACATGTGGTTTGTTTCTCTGAAATGTTGCCATATTTTTTGACTAATAAAACTCTCAATCCGAAATTGAGAGTAAGTGAATGATACAATATTTTTTTCCGTGCGTCAATAGGGAAATTTAAAAATCAATAGTATCCCCTGCTGCCTGTGAGTTAGTAAAATGATTTCTGTAAATACAAAGCCTGCATTCCGCTCCCGAAGCAGGTAGCGGTCCGTTTAGAACATTTGAAATATCTTTTATTAACCCATAAAAGCTCTCCATATTTTCTTCAATCGGGTGCCATGTGGGCGTTGTGCTAAAAACAATCTTTCCGTTTTTGAGTTCCATGGAGTCGGGATTTACGCTGACAACTCCCAGTTTTGAGATTTTAATCGGAGCGTTTCCATTGTCTGGATTTTCAAGAGCAAATTTATAAGCATGAAGCTGACTTGCGTATTTCTGAATTTTTTCTTCATCTGGAGTTGTAATTTTAAAATCAATTACACAATAACTCCCATCCTCCAAACGGGTGAGGATATCAAATCGTCCCTGAAGAAAACAATCCTCTGCTCCAGGAATTGGTTTTGATCTTATATATCCTTCCTGAATCTCAATAATTCCTGAAGGAAGCGTAGGAATAATTTCCTGTAGATTTTTCTGCATTATGGAATTCTGAAGCAAACTATTGATCCTTCCAAACATAGAAGGGAAAACGCCACTATGAGAAACCTTAAGCTTTACCTTTTGGTAATAACAGTGCTTACACTCTTCCCAGAGATAAGAAAAATCCGACGGACTCAATTTGTACGCACCATTTGTCATGCTGAGAAGCTATTATACTCAAAACTAAAGCTAAAAGCGAATCAATACTACTTAATCACAATTATACCGCCTGCTCTATTATATTCTTAGCACGATGATAGAGTTGATCGAAAGTAATTATTTCTGGGATCAAAAGATTTCTTCTAAAATACTCAAAGCAAGATAATTTGTCAGGATTTATAATGGTCCCTTCGTTATTAGCAAAATCCTTTTGCATGTCTCCAACAATCAAAAAGCATTTTGGATTAAAACAAAAGACCTCTTCTCCTTTACGATTCCCGTCAGTATCCTTTAAGTCTAAAATTTCAGTAAGGTTTTTTATACTTGTTCTTACATATTGCTGGCACTGTGAGATTGCACCAGTTAATTCATTGCTTACCTGCCAAACCCTGCTTGTTCTATACATATCGTTATCAATTAATGGTTGTTTATGAGTTTTTATTTCAACAATATTGAAAAATTGTGCAATCCCCAACGTTCTCAAGATCCCATCTGGTCTTTTACCTGGTTCAAGAAAATTGTTCCCCTTCAAGGTTTGTTCAAATTTTTCCTTACTAATAGGAGCATTAAATACATATTCTAATCCATAACCAAATATCCATTTATTATCCTCGAAAAATTTTTGCCATACATCTTCACCCTTTGCTTTGCTCCATTCTTTTTTTTTCATTTCAAAATATTTATCATCAGTTAATAACTGTTTAAACATGTCTAAAGACTCTCTTTTTTTTGCAACATTATCAATATCACCGCTTATTAAGCCCTTCGATTTTGCCAACTCTCCAAGCATTTTTGCTCCTTTTGGATCGGACAAAATGGTGTTAAGATGCATTCTTAGTTTCTCCTCGTCATCTACAACCCCTGAATCCAATATGATGCTATGAGTAGCTATAGATTTAAGATCAAGCGATGAAAATATTTGTAATAATCCCAGTATTCCCCTGAAGCCTAATGTTGACAAATGCATCTTTTCGATTTTTCCATTACTTAGTTTTGATATCTGTACTCCTTTTATCTCGTCTTTATGGGTAATATAAGTTATCCTAACCTCAATTTTTGGAGAAATTTGAAGACTGATATCATATGGATCTTCTTCATTAATAACTGTACTTATATATTTTCCTTCACCTGAAGGAAAATTAGCAACATAAATTTTTCCAGCCTTCCTGTTTGATAATATTTCTTCTTCACTAGATGCGAAAACATTTAGTTTTGTCCAAATATTCATTTTTGTTTATAAAAACCCCGCTTTAAGCGGGCAGTTACAAATACTATATCAGATAATAGTTAAAAAATCATTAAATGTAGCTTAGACAGAAAGGTTAGTAAATAAGGGGAGTGGTTCCTGCTTGAAAGATTCTTGTCTTACTTTTTCAACTACCTTCACGCCATTAAGCATTTGAATAATGCTACTTGCTATATGAAAACTTAAATTCACTGGCACTGCATTGCCTATCTGCTTGTACTGTGAAGATTGAGAGCCTACAAATTCCCATTCATCAGGGAATGTTTGAATTCTTGCATACTCTCTCACTGTTAATGGTCGTGTCTCTTCTGGATGACAACGTTCTGTTTGTTTTTGCGCAGGTGCGCATGTAAGAGTCAAGCTTGGTTCATCCCAAGAAAGTCTTCTTGCCATACCTGTTTTACCACCACCCATATAATAACTTGCTCCCATATATTCTTTTTGCAATTCTTGTGGCAAATCCCTCCAATATCCACCAGGAGATATTAGCTCCATAACTTTTTTCTTTTTTTCAGGATATTTTTGACCGAATGACTCCGGACAATTAGCAAGTGCTTCACGAAGAGAAATTGTGTAATCTTTTTCTTTAGGAAAAATAAATGATAAATCTAAATCATTTCTTATAGCAAGAATAATAAGTCTCTCTCTTTTCTGTGGTACATCATGATATTGGGCTTTAAGAACTTTATAACTAACTCTATAATCTAATTCTTCAAGAATATTAACCATAGTTGCTAATGTCCTTCCATTATCATGCTTGAGTAATCCTCTTACATTTTCTCCCATGGCAATTTTTGGTCTTACTTCTTTCACACAGCGTGCAAATTCATAAAAAAGTGTACCTCGTGCATCTTCAAAGCCTAATTTCTTGCCAGCATAACTAAATGCCTGACAGGGAAATCCCCCTTGTACAATATCAACGTTATCTTGCCATTCTGTAAATGAAATATTTTTTACATCGTCATGTATGACATTCCATTCCGGCATATTCTGTTTTAATGTAGCAATACAATTTTTATCAAACTCATTTAACAAAACATGTTTTATACCTGCATTTTCAAAGCCGAGTGCAGTTCCACCACAGCCTGCAAAAAGTTCTATAGATGTATATTTTGTTTTCTTATTATTTTTTAAAATTGTGAATTCTTGAAGTGCATGTGTCCCATTCAATTTCTGTTGGATTCTTTCTAATTCACTTAAGCTAAAGAGACGATAATTATTGTCAGAACGATTGGCTTGAATTAGACCTTTTTTCTCCCATCTTCTTATCGTGTCTTCAGAAACATTTAAATGATTTGCTGCTTCTGAAACGGTAAGGAGAGAATTAATGGACATAAAACCATTATGATAAATAACCCATGCATTATGCAATGGTTATTAAATATATAGCAGTATGTCTTACTGTATTAATATGTTTTGTCAAAAAGATGTTCAAATGTTAACTTGCCTTTCTTAGGACTAATTCCACTTACTTTACTAATCACACTAGGTAGTACCATATAAAGTTTTTTTAACGCGTCTTTGTCGCCTGATGCAAGTTCATAAAATGCTTGTCCACTAATAATACGAATTTTTTCATTTTTAGGACGAATAGTTTTTGTTTTATTATCTGAGGGTGTAAAAGCTTTGTTATAATTTTTTTTATTTTTTGGAATAATCTCTACAAAATATCCTGTATAACCTTTATATTCCTTCTTGCCAATTGCGGCCTCAAGATCATCATAAACGGCAACTCTATGATTTCCTTTTGTTGTATTATGTTTATTTTTTACCTCAGCAACAATTTTTTTATTATCGTTTTTAATATCTACGATGTTTCCTGTACCCAAATTTTCCCAACCATCAATCGCACCTAGAATGGCTTGATGAAATTCGCCAATTGTATTTTGAAAAGTTTTTTGAATTTGTCTTTCTTTTTCTCTTTCCAACCATTCTTCAAGACTTAATTTATGAAAAATAGAATCAAACATTGCAGAAAAAGGATCAATACTGTTACTATACAATTTTGCTTCTGCAGTCTTACCTGCTTTAAGCATAGTATCAATTATTTTTTTTGTAGCGAGAATAAGATCTTCGTCTTTAATGAAAGGCAATAACATGGTATTGCCTGGTATTATACTCATTTCATCCTTATTTGGAAAGCTATCCCACTTCGCCGAGGCTTCGAGGGACAGGTCGGGGAATATGGCAGGGAATTATTAAGAAATCATTAAAACTAAAAATACGAGTGAGCCCAGTAGCTAAAGGATGAAATCCCTTGGGTTTTAAGAAATTCTTTTTTGGCTGCGACTGAATCCATATCTTCAAACCAAATAATATGTTTTGTGCCGTTTTTGGCAGTATATTTTATCTCTGTCTCAACAGTTTTTGAATTTCTACCAAATGAACAACTACTCGCCTGGCAAGTCTCAATAAAATTCTTTTCTATTTCTTTGCTTGATAGCGCCTTTGCCTGAGAAAGAGTGCGACCCTGACTATCCACCTGCCAGTCATAACCAAACAAACCAAAAACAACTGTCACTTTGTTCATGGGAACAGAAGGTGCAAAATCAGTAACCATTTTAGTCATGTCATACCCATAAGTATCAGAGTCAAGAAGAGGAAAATTGGGACCTGGGTTTCCCTTTGCCTTACTAAAATCATAGGCCATAATTAGAATACGGTCTGAGTTTTTGGCAAGTGTTTTAACATCAAATGGACGCACGCGGTAAAACACATCACCATAAATAGTAATCGCAAATTCCAAATCATTATTTTTCGCTTTTTTATAAAAAGCTGCGTTAAAATCTGTAATTTGCTTAACTAGAGATTCAAAAGGAATAGCAGTCACTTCAAGATCAAGCACTATGCCATCAAATTTATTCTGTTTGGCAATTGAAATTGTTTGATTAATAATAGTATCCTGTTTTTTAGAATCTTTAAGAATGGCGAAATTCGTGTCAGAGTCTATCATGCGAAGTGCCAGAAGTTTTTTCTTGTCTTTTGGGACTAAGCCCAAAAATGAATCTAAATTTCTCGCTCCCTGTTCTTTTAGGTCAATGCCATTTAGATCAGGCGCTATACCAAAATAAATATACTCATCATAATCAGTTCCTATACTATCTTTTAATGACCAATATGGAACAAAAAGAGATTTAGTTTCAGGATCATTTGATCTGTTGCGATTAACAAAGGGTGTAGGTGTGATATTAATATTTGGTACAGACCAGGAAAAATCACGTTTCACTCTTTCTTTTGTGAATTTAAAAAGAAAAAAACTAGCGGAGACTACTATGGAAATTAATACAATAAATAACAAGAATCTCTTCACGCCCCTATTATACCTTAAAGGAGATTATTCAACTCTTCCGGTGAATGTAGATTTGGAGACCATAGCTTCAAGAATATTCTTTGGCACGATTTCGTAATTAGAAGGTTCCATATAGTACGATGCTCGTCCTTGTGTCATGCTTCGAAGCTGTGTTGCATAACCTGAAAGCTCAGCAAGAGGAACCATAGCAAGAATGATTGTTGCAAGGTTTCGCTCTTCTGTTCCCAGAATTTGTGCTCTTTTGGATGAAAGATCACCGATAACCTCACCCATAAATTCAGATGGAGTTGTAACTTCAACTTTCATAATAGGCTCAAGAAGTGTAATTCCAGCCTTTTTGGTAGATGCCTGAAGGGCCTGACTTGCTGCGATTTTAAAGGCAACTTCGTTTGAGTCAACATCATGATATGAACCGTCATAACAGGTTACCTTTACATCAATCATCGGATATCCAAGAAGAATACCATTGTCCAAACCTTCTTTAACACCTTTTTCAACTGCTTTTACAAATTCTGCAGGGATTGCTCCACCTTTGATCGCATTTACAAATTCATTACCTTCTCCGCGGGCTTTTGGCTCAACACGAAGGAAACAGTGACCGTATTGACCACGTCCTCCTGATTGTCTGATGTATTTTCCTTCTGCTTCAGCTATACCTTCAATTGCTTCTTTATAAGCAACTTGAGGTGCTCCCACATTTGCGTCAACGCTAAATTCTCTTTTCATGCGATCTACCATAATTTCAAGTTGTAATTCTCCAATACCTGAAATGATAGTTTGTCCTGTTTCGTGATTTGTTTTAACGGTGAATGTAGGATCTTCTTCTTGAAGTCTTTTCATGGAATAACCCAATTTTTCCTGATCTGATTTAGTTTTTGGCTCAATAGCAAGTGAGATAACTGGCTCTGGGAAGGTGATTTGTTCAAGAACAATTGGCTTTGCTTCATCGCTTAGCGTGTCACCTGTAAATGTATCTTTGAGACCAACAATTGCTACAATTTCTCCTGAATATGCTTCTTTTATTTCTTCGCGGTCATTTGCGTGCATAAGAAGAAGTCGTCCGACACGTTCTTTAATGCCTTTGTTGGCATTGTAGGCGTATGATCCTGCTTCGATTTTTCCTGAATAAACTCTGAAATAAGTAATTTTTCCAACGTGTGGGTCGTTTTGGATCTTAAAAGCAAGACCTGCAAGAGATTCTTCAGGTACAAGCTGACGAATTTCTTCTGCATCTGTTTTTGGATTTTTTCCTTTGACTTCCTTCAAATCAACTGGGGATGGAAGGTAATCAACTACTGCATCAAGAAGAGGCTGAACACCTTTGTTTCTGAGTGAAGTTCCGGCATAAATTGGTACTAATTTATAAGCAATAACTGCAGCACGAAGTGCTTTTTTGAGCTCTTCAACAGTTGGTTCTTCTCCGCCAAGATATTTCTCCAAAAGTGCGTCGTCTGTTTCTGAAATTTTTTCAATAAGTTTGTGGCGATATTCTTCTACCTGATCCTTCATGTCGGAAGGAATCTCATCTGAGACTTCAAATTTTGCGCCAAGCTCATCAGATCCCCAAATAATTGCTTTTCTGGTAAGTAAATCAACATTTCCTTTGTAGGTATTTTCTGCACCAATTGGAAGAACCATGATTGCAGGATTTGCGCCAAGTCTTTTCTCAATTGTAGAAACACAATTAAGAAAATCTGCGCCAAGCTTGTCCATTTTGTTAACAAAACAAATTCTTGGTACTTTGTATTTGTCAGCTTGTCTCCAAACTGTTTCAGACTGCGATTGTACTCCTTCTTCTGCGTCAAGAACGGTAATACCTCCATCAAGAACACGAAGTGAACGTTCTACTTCTGCTGTAAAATCAACGTGACCGGGAGTATCAATGATGTTAAAGCGGTGTTCAATGTTTGGATAAAGTCCTGTGGTAGGAGTCCAGAAAGCAGTTGTTGCAGCAGATACGATAGTAATACCACGTTCTTTTTCCTGCGCCATCCAGTCCATTTGTGTATTTCCTTCGTCAATATCACCGATTTTATAAGTACGTCCTGTGTAAAAAAGAATACGCTCAGTAGTGGTAGTTTTTCCCGCGTCAATATGCGCGATAATTCCGATATTTCGGATGCGGTCTAGTGGATAAAGTCGTGATTTTGCATCTGCCATATATTCACCAATAAATAAAATGCCCCTTTCGGGAACAAAATAAGTATACCATATTGCGCACAATAAAAAAAGTAGTTAAACTGAAATTGTACCGCTTTAAGGTTAGCGGTTTTTTATCTATGGCTGATAATATACACAAAAAACGTAATATAAATCTTCTACCTGACAAAGGAGATGGCGTAGTCAATCAATTCTTAAGTTGGGCTCTAAATATAGGACGACTTTTGGTAATTATTACTGAGACTCTTGCTCTTAGCGTATTTCTATATAGGTTTACCATAGATATGCAGCTTGTTGATCTTCATGACAAAATTGAAGCGTCAAGTACGATTATTTCTACGTTTAAAAGCGGTGAAGATACTTTCAGAGACATACACACGCGTCTTACTACAGTAAAGAATTATGAGAACCAAAGCAGCAAAGCCTTGACCATCTTAAAAGATATTATAGATATGGGTCGGGGGAAAATAACTTTCAAAACACTTACAGTCAATAAAGATAGTCTTGAACTTGAGGTGCAAGCATCGTCTGTAGGAACCATCTCTAGTTTTACTACTGAGCTTAAAAATTATCCTGAAGTTACAAATATCAGTGTCAACCGTGTAGAAAATCAAACATCTAGTGGACAGATTACTGTTGGAATATCAGCAAAACTAAAAACATGAAATTACCAATAAAATATTTTGAAAATTTATCTCCGGGCAAATATAGAGAATATCTAAAAATATTGCCCCATGTAAAAAAAGAAAATACCAAAGCAATAACCATGCTTATTTTTACTTTTATTGGTTTATCGCTTTTAGGAATTTTTGCAATTAGTCCTACTCTCTCTACAATTATTGAACTTAGAAAACAGCTCGAGGATAGTAGTTTTGTTCATGAAAAGTTATCTACAAAAATAGAAAACTTAAGTAATTTGCAGCAACAATATGAAACTATAAAAGAAGACATGTCTTTTGTTTTCGATGCTATCCCAAAAACAACCGCAGCTTCTCCTCTTATCGGTCAGGTTGAAGCGATTGCACAAAGAACAAATGTAAAACTAAATACTGTGCGTATCGGAGAAGTACGATTATCAAACAATAAAGATAATTTAACTAAATCTGCTGCCTTTACCCTTTCTATTGAAACAGAAGGTACTTACGAAGATCTCTTAAGGTTTGCTTCTTTAATCTCTTCTTTTGACAGGATGATTACAATTGATTCTATCTCTCTAAATAAAGATCAAAGAAAAAATGTTTTGATCCTTTCAATAAAAGCAAAAGGATATTTCAAAAAATGAAAAAAACTACTAAAGTAACACAAAAAGATGTGCTTTTTGTTAGCGTATCAATGTTTATAATAGTTGCAATATGGCTTGGACTAAGTTTTTATCATTCATGGGTTACATCAACAATAAGCGATGACTTACAGTTACAGATTATTCCTATAGCACCTAACTTTAATACTAAAACACTTAATGATTTAAAGTCTAGGGAAAAAATAGCGCCTGTTTTTGACGCTAAAGCCATACCAACTGCCAGTCCTACTGCAGCAATTACAATCGCCCCATCAATTGCTCCTGAAGAAGAAATCCTTGAAACACCAACTCCTACGGAAGAGCCATTACCAACAGAAGAGATAGCTCCCTAAATCATGAATAATTTAAAGAATAATATTTGGAACAAACGTATCCATCCTTTCATAGGTGTTTTATTTTTAATTTTTTCTCTCGGAACAATTGGCTTTCTTAGTAGTAATGCTATTCTTTTTGGTACAAAAGCGGCAACCGATAATACTCCAAAAAATGTAAAAATAAGCAATATTTCAGATTCTTCATTTACTGTTTCTTATTTTACTGATAGCAATACAACAGGAAGCATTAGCTATGGTGAGACTCAAACTCCAGATAAAGTAGCACTTGATGATAGAGATAAAGAAACTTCAGCTGAACATTTTGTTCATTATGTTACTGTTAAAAACCTTAAGCCTTCTACGAAGTATTTTCTTACAATTACTTCCGGAGCTAAAACTTTTTTAAACAAAGACGTTCCTTACGAGACAACTACTACCGATGAGTTTCAAACATTTTTACCGGAAGAATTTTTACTAAAAGGAAAAGTAACACTTGAAGACGGATCTATTCCAACTGAAGCAATTGCTTATGTTTCATCAAAATCTTCTGAAAACTTAGCAGCGCTTATAAATACAAAAGGTGAATATAATATTGATATATCATCTCTTCCCGATGTATCTTCTGACACAGTTTTGGATCTGCAGATTTTTGATCCCACACGACAGTCAAAAATTTCACTTCTTGTAGATCAGGCAGATCCTGCTCCTCTTATTATTTTGTCAAAGGATTATAATTTTTCAGTAAGTAGTGAGCCTATTTCGTCATCTCCGCAAGCTTCTGCGTCAGGAACAATAACCCCTGTAGCATTCCCTGCGCCTGATGATAAAACAAAAAAAGTAACTTCTCCGCAAATTATAAGTCCTGAAACAGATCAGGAATTTAAAGACCAACAGCCTCTTTTTACAGGCAAAGCAGTTCCAAATTCTACAGTTGAGATAACTATTGAGTCAGAAAATCCAATAAAAACAACAGTTAAATCGAGTGCAAGTGGCAATTGGCAATACAGACCAGATACTAAACTTGCTCCTGGCAATCATACTGTTACCATAAAAACAACAGATTCATCAGGAATTATCAGGACAATTACTCAGTCGTTTGTGGTTTTTGCCGAGGGTAGTAAATTTACCGAACCATCAATCTCTCCTTCTGTAAATCCTACCAAAACTCCTACTCCTACTTCTGCACCAGTTACCATTGTAGCTTCACCTACCAAAACCCTAACCCCGACTCCAACTACAGTCGCTAAAGCTACCGCAAAACCAACAACACCACAAGCTACTATTCCTGTAACCGGAAACACAAATTTAACAACGACTGTTATTGGAATTATCTCTGCAGTTGGAGTAGGTGCTTTACTTTTCTTTCTAACTGCTTTATAAATTTTGTATGAATATCGCAATCATTGGCGCCGGATTTACAGGACTTACTGCTGCTTTTGAGCTTTGCAAAAAGGGACACAAAGTAACAATTTTTGAAAAAGATTCTCACCCCGGAGGTTTGGCAATTGGTTATAAGGAAAAATCTTGGGAATGGTCACTTGAACATCATTACCATCATTGGTTCACAAATGACAAATTTATTTTAAATCTGGCAAAAGAAATAGGTCATAAAGTTATTATAAAAAGACCAAAAACATCTATTCTTGTTGATGAAAAAATTTATCAATTTGATTCACCAAAAGAAGTATTACTTTTTCCAAAACTATCTATTGTTGAAAAAATACGCATGGCTGCAACCATCGCCTCTCTACGGTTTAATCCATTTTGGAAACCGCTTGAAAAAATTAACGCCAATGTTTTTTTATTCAAAACCATGGGCAAAAAAGCATATGAGATGATATGGGAATCTCAATTCAAAAATAAATTTGGAGATTATTATAAAGACATTTCCCTTGCCTGGTTTTGGGCAAGAATTGTTAAAAGAACACCATCTCTTGCATACCCTGAAGGTGGATTTCTAAACTTCGCAAATCACTTGGTTTCATCTATTGAAAAAAAAGGAGGCAAGTTTTTATTTAATACTGAGATAACCGAGATAACATCAACTGGAATTTCACAAGTAAAATATAAAAAAAATGTAGATTCCAAATTAGAAATTGTAAATTTTGACAAAATCATAGTAACTTTACCAACCTCTCTTTTTGTAAAAATTGCTCCCCAACTTCCTGATGAATATAAAACAAAATATGCCAGACTTAAAAGTCTAGGAGCGACAAATTTGGTCCTAAGACTTAAACAACCATTTCTGACAAATGGAACATACTGGTTAAGTGTTTGCGAAAAAGATGCGCCGATAATGGCAATTGTTGAGCATACAAATTTTATGGATAAAAAATTTTATAACAACGAGTACCTTGTTTATCTTGGAAATTATTTACCGAATGACCATCTCGAATTTTTGATGAACAAGCAAGAAAAATTAAAACTTTTTGATCCATTTCTTAAAAAAATAAACTCAGACTATAAAAAACATTTAATAGATTTTGAGCTTTTTAAAGCACCCTTTGCCCAACCAATAGTTCCAACTAATTATTCCAAGGACATACCGGAAGTGAAAACTCCCCTATCAAATATATATCTTGCCAATATACAACAAGTTTATCCATGGGATAGAGGTACAAATTATGCTGTAGAGCTTGGAGAAAAAGTTTCTAAATTAGTACAAAAATAAATGATCATTAAAAATAAATTACTTTTAATATTTATATTAATCGGATGCTTTTTACATTTTTACAATCTTAACTGGGGTTATCCTTTTTACTTCCATCCGGATGAACGAAATATAGCATCAAGCGTTTCTCAATTGCAATTTCCAGACAAAATGAATCCTAATTTTTTTGCATATGGATCTTTGCCAATTTATGCAATTTATTTTACCGGTGTTATTTTCAATTTTTTAACAAACAATCTCCCAATCCAAAATGTTTTATTTGAAAATGCATTATTAATAAGCCGCTTTTATTCTGCATTTTTTGCAACACTTTTAATACCGATTCTTTTTTTACTAGGGAAAAAACTAAAAGATGAAAAAACGGGCTTATTTGCTTCTTTTTTTGCTTTAACTAGCGTAGGATTTATTCAATACTCTCACTTTGGCACATTTGAGATGTGGCTTACATTTTTTAGCACACTACTCTTTTGGGTATGCTTGCAAAAAGTAACTCACAAAACTATTCTACTAGCTGGAATTATTTTTGGAACACTTGTTGCAGTAAAAATTTCTTCACTAATTCTTTTACCAATACCAATACTTATACTTATTTCGCAGACAAAATTACCCAGGAATATGATATTTAAACTTGGAGGCCTGCTTGCTATTTCAAATTTTGTAAAAAATACAATTTTGATAATTCTAACTTCTGGTCTTGTTTATTTTTTAACTAATCCATTTGTCATTACAGACTATGACTCTTTTAGAGGTAGCATGGATTATGAGTCCAGTCTTGTAATTGGAACTTTACCTGTTTTTTACACCGGAGAATTTTTTAATACTACTCCTATGCTTTTTCATTTCCTCAATATATATCCTTTTCTTATTAATCCGTTAATAACAATTCTATTTATAGTGTCATCCATATACATATTGTTTATAACAATAAAAAAGAAAAATCTTTCATACTACTTATTATTTAGTACCTGTTACTTATTGTTTTTATCTCAGGCGTTTTTCTTTGCTAAATGGACAAGATATATTGTCCCAACTTTGCCGTTCATTTTTCTTATTGTCGGAATATTTTTATCAGACTTTTTACAATTTTTAAAAAAATCATCTCTGATGAAATATTTAATATTAACTATTGTTATTCTAACGGGTATATTATTTTCAATTTCTTTTTTTATTACAACTTTTGTCAGAGAAGATACAAGAATTGCTGCTAGTGAATTTGCGGCTAAAAATATTCCATCTCAATCTAGAATTTTGAGTGAAGTTTATGACATGGGGATTGTGCCATTTAATAGCAGCCTTCCCAATATAAAGTTATTTAACTTTTATGATTTAGACAACAACTCACCTGAATCAACTCCTGATAGCTTAAAATTCAACCTAGAAACTTCAGATTATATAATTTTACCTAGCCAGCGCCTTCTAAAAACCAGACTTTTAAACGGAGATAAATTCCCAATAGGAAATGAGTTTTATAAAAATCTTGTGGATGGGAAATTAAATTATAAAAAAATCTATGAAACTCCTTGTGATATTTTCTGCAAAATTGTTTATCTTGGTGATCCGGTTTTTAGTTTTGAACAAACCGCAAATGTTTTTGATAGACCGCAAATTTTGATATTTAAGAAGATATGAGATTTAATTTTTTAACTAAAATAACTTTAGTTGCAATAATAGCTCTAGGTTCGTTTCTGAGATTCTATGGACTAAATTGGGATCAAGGGCATAATTTACATCCGGATGAGCGGGCGATCATTCTGACTGTACTTAGGATAAATCCTCCAGACAATATTTCAGACTTTTTGTCTCCTGATAGTTCATGGAATCCTCAGTTCTTTGCATACGGAAGCTTTCCGATGTACTTATTGTATTTTATTTCTCATGCAGTTGGATTTCTTGACCCACGTTTTATGCAATATGATTTTTTGGCTATTGTTGGTCGCCATATTTCCGTTTTTGCTGATTTAGTAACTATTTTAGTTTTATTTTTAATAGGGTGTAAGCTATTTAATGAAAGAGTTGGATTAATTGCATCATTGTCCTACGCAATAAGTGTTTTACCGATTCAGCTTTCTCATTTTTATGCTGTTGATACATTATTAACAATGTTTATTGTCCTCACTCTATACCAATTAATTTTACTCTATGAAAAACCCTCTATAAAAAAAAGTATTTTAATTGGTTTATTTTTTGGATTGGCTCTTGCTACCAAAATAAGTTCTACCGTACTTATAGTTTCTATTGGCACAGCTATTGCTGCTGATTTTATTTTGGTTTTCCTAAAACAACCACATAGACCAAAAGATTGGATCCCGCATGTTCCAAAATTTTTAAAAAATTTATTTTTATATGGAATTTGTATTGCAGCAATAACTATCGCTATATTCGTATTTATTGAGCCTTACGCAGTTATAGATTTTGATAATTTTTGGCTGCAAACAATGCAACAACAAGCTATGACAAAAGACGCATTTACATTTCCTTACACTCTACAATACGTTGGAAAAATACCATATTTATATGAGCTGAAAAATATTTTCTTTTTTGGACTTGGCCCTATACTCTCAGTCCTGTCATTTATTGGAATATTCTATTTTATTTTGACAATTTTTAAAAAAAACAAAAAAGAGAAATGGGCTCAGGAAACTATATTGTTAATTTTCTTTGTTGCATATTTTATTGTAGTTGGAAAATTCGCAATAGGATTTATGCGCTACATGCTTCCTCTTTATCCCTTGCTTTGCTTATTTGCAGCAATCGCAATCTATAAAATATTTAATAAAATAAAAAATAAAAAAATATTTGTTATTTGCGCTTTACTCTTTGCTCTTTGTGTTTTTACATGGCCTTTAAGTTTTACTAAAATATATAGTCAAAATAATACACGAGTTGATGCTACAGACTGGATATTAAAAAATATTCCACAGGGAGAAATGATCCTTGTCGAACATTGGGATGATCGTCTCCCGATAACAAGTAGTGAAAACTATGTTATTGAAGATTTAGAACTTTATAATCCTGATACTCCGGAAAAATGGTTAAAGATTAATCAGCAATTAAATCGAGCGGATTATATAATTATCGCTTCAAACAGATTGTATGCGCCTCTACAGAGATTGACTGATTGCAAAAAACTTCCAAGTTACAGATGCTATACGAGGACAACTGTTTATTATCAACAGCTTTTTTCAGAAGAATTAGGATTTAAAAAAATTGCAGAATTTAATAATTATCCAACCGTACCATTTTTAAATATCAAAATTGATGACCAAAAAGCTGATGAATCATTTACCGTATATGACCACCCAAAAGTGATGGTATTTAAAAAACAATAATCCCAAAATCTTAATGAAATATTTCATCTTAGCAATACTTGCTACATTTCTATTTTGTATAGCAATTGGATTTGATATCAGTCCATATCTCCGCGGGCCAGCACCTTATCCTCCGGAATGGAGATGGGAATATTATTTTGTTAATACTTTCTCAAAGATTTATCTTCCAACCATAATTGGTTTTCTTATTATTGAACTATTTTGGATAATTGAAAAGAAAAAATTTTTAATAACTAGAACAAAAACACTTCTTCTTGTTTTAATTACTTTGAGCTTCTTCTTTCAACTAAGCGTTTTAGATTTTAGTAGATCAGGCGTTCCTGTTCTTATTCATAGAATAATAAATCCGGAATTAAATAGTTATTTTACAGCAAGCTTGTTGATCCAGGATCCAATTGATTTTCTTAAAAACTACGATCAATATCTATCGCATTTTGTATATCATGCCAGATCCCATCCGCCGGGTGCAGTATTAATATACTACCTAGTTAAACAATTTATTTCTCCATTTACGTTTTTTATAGATTTTACAAATAGTCTTAATCCTGGACATGCGGATGTTAAACAGTTATGGAATTTACTCTTACCAATTAATAAAGCAACAGCTATTTTTTCAGCTTTTTTTATCCCTTTGCTTTCAACCCTCACATTAATTCCTTTATATTACAGCGCAAAAATATTGTATGGAACAAAAGTTGCAATAAGATCAGCATTCTTATTTATTTTTATACCAAGCATTGTTCTTTTTATCCCCATAAATGATGTTTTTCTTCCTCTTTTTTCAATTAGTTCATTTCTGTTTTTAATAAAAGGTTTGAAAGAAAATAAGAATAAACATTTTTTTATATCAGGATTAATTTTATTTCTAGGAATATTTTTTAGTCTCTCGCTGTTGCCGTTACTACTATTGTTTACAATCTATTCTGTATTTAAAATTAGAAAAGATAAGTTTAAAAAATATATAAATCCAATTTTGCATTTTTCTATTGGGTTTTCGTTGTTGCCAATATCTTTTTATCTATTATTTAATTTTAATTTTATTTTGCTAATCCAAACTATAATGAATGAGGTAGTTCATGTACATACTAGGTCATATACAACATGGATTTTTTATAATTTATATGATTTTTTTGTTTTCACTGGAATTGCAATATCAACTATTTTCTTTGCACTAATTAAAAAATTTGATAAATCTGATATCCTTTTTGTTTCGTTTTTAATATTTATTATAATTGTAAATTTGTCAGGCAGTACTCGCGGAGAAACAGGAAGAATATGGTCTCCATATTTACCCTTTATTATCTTACCGGTTGTAGCCTTTTTAACAGATAAACTTAAATTCTCAAGTAAATTTTTTATTGGAGTTTTACTCCTTCAGGGAATTCAAATTATTATCATGCAGGAATTTTGGGTTATACTTTGGTAGCTTAAAATACTTTTTTGATTACTCCAAGTATACCTTGTTTCCATGGAACGCGATGACTTACACCACTCTGATTTTTAAAGTTTTTAAGATTATCAAGATACCACTTATAATTTCTAAGTAGAGCCTCTTTGTTTGAATATTTTGGCTTAAATCCTAATTTTTTTTCTGCTTTTTCAATTGAAACAAATGAATCTTCTGATGCAGTTTCATAAACCCATTTATAAAGAGGTGAGATATGTAAAGCTTCCAAAAATCTAAGTGCAAAAATTACAGGCTTTGCAGGAAAACCAATTATTTTCTTTCCATGTCCGGTCGCATCAAGAACTGCTTGATAATCTTCTTTCATTGTTGTGAATTCTTTTGCTCCGATATTAAAAACATCGTTAACTAGCTTCTTATCTTTCGTGGAACATGCATAAATTGCATCACATAAATCTTCTACATCCAAAAGCTGATAACGATTATTTCCGCTACCAATCATGGGAAAATTGTGTCCATCTTTTGCCCAATCGTACAAAAGAGCAAAAACCCCAAGTCTCTCAGGTCCCACAAATGACTTTGGCCTAAGAATGCTTACGCACATGCCCTTTTTTCTATAATCTATACATATTTTCTCTGCTTCAATTTTTGCTTCACCGTATGGACCAACACCAGAAAGCTTATCATCTTCATAGAGAGGGTGATGGTCAGGAATGCCATAAACAGCAGTAGATGAAATATGAATAAATCTTTTAACTTTATTTCTAAACGCAGCTTCTACTACATTTCTTGCGCCAGTAATATCTGTTGAGTAAATATCTTCTTTTTTGTATAGAGGGAGTGCTGCAGCACAATGAACTACCACATCGACTCCACGCATAGCTTTTTCGACATCCTCCTTATCTCTAATATCACCTAGAATAGCTGTAATTTTATTTTTTTCTGGATAGTCAAAAGGGACAATATCAAAAGATACAACCTGTTCTCCTTTTTTTAACAAATGGCGAATTAGATTGATTCCTAGAAATCCTGATCCTCCTGTGACGAGAAAACGACGATTTTTCATAAAAGTTATATTATTTTAACATATATAGCCATTGCAGTAGTATGATTAACGCTGTAAAATAAATCCATTGCTTAATAACTTTTATGAACATTGGTTTTGATTTAGATAGAGTATTTATTAACTATCCACCACTTTTTCCGACTAAACTTATAGATAAGCTATATAAAAGTCGGGACGATGAAGATCTCTCCTATAGGATTCCTGCGCTTCCTGAACAGCTTGTTCGCAAAGCAACCCACTTGCCTTTTATGAGGTCAGTAATAAAGGATAATATGGAATTTCTTAAAAGAATTTCAAAAAATGAAAATAAACTTTTTTTAATATCAAGTAGGTACAAATTTCTACAAAAAGAAACAAATCGCTTGATCAAAAAATATAATTTGGATAAATTTTTTGATTCTATGTATTTTAACTACGAAAACATACAGCCCCACCATTTTAAAGATCAGGTGCTTAAAACGCTTAATCTTGATATCTACATCGATGATGATCTTTCACTTCTTAAACATGTTGCAAAAAACAACAATAAAACAAAATTCTATTGGCTAAATCATAGTAAAGAAAATAAAATTCTTCCAAAGAATATTAAATCAATTTTTAAATTGGAGGAAATATTTAAATCATGAATTCATCTGATATTTTTGCAATTATCCAATGGTGGCTTACGATATTTGTCATAGGCACAGGTTTTCTTCCTTTAACTTTTTTACTGTTTAAATCATTCTTTGATAAGGGTTATATATTTTCTAAATTAATTGGACTTGTAACTGTTTCTTACATAATTTTCTTATTGGGACTATTTCACATTTCTAAATTCAGCACAATTATAAGCTTTGTTATATTACTTATCTGTTCTTCGGTAATATATTTATTTTTAAGAAAAAAACAAAACTTTGTTAAACAAGTTAAAGAGAATTGGAAAATTTTTGCCTTGCAGGAAGCAATCTTTCTTATTGCTATCTTTTTCTGGTCTTATGTCAGGTCCTTAGAGCCCAACATCAATGGTCTAGAAAAATTCATGGATTATGGATTTATAAACTCCATATTGCGGGCAGATTATTTCCCGCCAAAAGACATGTGGTTTACGCCATTTTATATTAATTACTATTATTTTGGTCATTTCATGACTGCAGTTTTGACAAAATTATCGAGTCTCCCATCAAACCTTACATTTAACCTTATGCTCTCAACGGTTTTTGCTTTTTGCTTCACAGAGATTTTCTCAATTGTTGCAAATCTTTATAACTATTTTTCTGACAAAATAAAATTTATTAAACTAAAGAGTTTTGTTGCAGGAATTATAAGCGCAACACTCGCCACTTTGGGAGGAAATCTACATATCTTGTATGGATTTTTTAAGGCTTATCCCAATGAATCTCCCGTTCCGATCTGGACTCTTCCATTCCTACCCTTTTCATTTCCAAATGCGTATTGGTATCCAAATGCAACCAGATTTATTCACAATACAATCCACGAATTCCCCATTTATTCATGGGTCGTTGCCGATCTTCACGGACATGTTTTAGATATACCAATAGTTCTTTTAATAATTGCGTTATTATTGTCATTTATGCTCGATCTAAGCGTTAAGGTTAAGTTGGAAAAATTGAGATTAGCTCTAGTGGGATTTTTGCTAGCTGTTGCCTATATGACCAATGCCTGGGATGGTGCGATTTATTTTCTACTTACACTTCTTGTTATAATTTATCTTAATAGTCAAAAATTCTTTGACTATAAAAAAATAATTATTTCCTCATTAATTGTTCTTGTAGGGTTTGTCGTTTTTGTCTTCCCTTTCAACATGAATTTTAAGCCATTTGCTTCAGGAATAGGTATCCTCTGTGCCCCTAATTTCTTGGTTGCCAAACAACATTTAGGTCCTTTTATTTTTGAAGCAGATCATTGTCAACATTCACCATGGTGGCAACTACTTATGCTTTATGGTTTTTTCTATTTTTTTGTTATCTCATTTCTTGTCTTTATCTTGAAAACAAAAAAAGTTTTTCGCTCAGACGAATTTGTTTTACTTCTAATTATTCTTTCAACATTTCTTATTATTTTACCTGAATTTATTTATATAAAAGACATTTATCCTGCTCATTACAGAGCAAATACGATGTTTAAACTAGTTTTTCAAGCTTTCATGATGCTCTCTATATCAAGTGGCTACATAATTGCCAGAATACTATCAAACAAAAATAGTAAAGGTTACACTATTTTCTATTTAATTTCTTCTGTTTTATTGGTAACAACTGTTATGCTTTATCCCCGTCAGGCAATTAAATCTTATTATGGTGACTTTAAAAATTATAAGGGTCTTGACGGAACAAATTATCTGAATACATCTTATCCAAATGATTTTGCAGCAATCACCTGGCTTAATAAAAATGTAAAGGGACAACCGGTAATCTTAGAAGCACAAGGAGATTCTTATACCGATTATGCTAGAGTTTCTGCAAACACCGGACTTCCAACAGTTCTTGGCTGGACTGTTCATGAGTGGCTCTGGAGAGGAACTTATGATATCCCTGCTCCCAGAATAGATGAAGTAAAAACTCTCTACGAAACAAAAAACCTAGAGGATGCAAAAAAAATAGTACAAAAATATAAAGTGGAGTATGTTTTTATTGGAAACCTTGAATACGAAAAATATCCAAAACTAGAAGAAGAAAAATTCAAAACTTTAGGAAAAATAGTTTTTCAAAAAGGGAAAACAAAAATATATTTAATAAAAATTTAAATTCTAATAATCTTCAAGTGTTGATGTATCACCAATTGGAAGACCTAGTTCTTTTGCTTTAAGAATTCTTCTCATAATTTTTCCTGATCTGGTTTTTGGAAGTTTATCTATAAATTCAATTTCTCTTGGATATGCATGTCCTGCCAGATGTTTTTTGACATGCATTTTTAGTTTTTCTTTTAATTCATCGTCTTTCCTAACCCCTGGTTTTATAACTACAAAAGCTTTTATTATCTCACCACGAACAGCATCAGGCTTACCTATAACCCCTGCTTCAATAACATCAGGATATTCAACGAGTGCGCTCTCAACTTCAAATGGTCCAACACGTTCTCCTGAGGTATTAATAACATCATCTGCACGGCCTATGAACCAATAATACCCATCATGATCACGTACCGCACGATCTCCTGAGGTATACCATTTACCTTTAAAATAAGAATTAAATTTATCTTCATTTTTCCAGATTGTTTTCATAAGGGATGAAACTGTTGTAGCAAGAAGTGCCAGATTTCCTTCTTTTCCATCTTCAAGCTCATTTCCCTCATTATCAATAATTGCGGCTTTTATTCCGGGAAGCGGTTTACCCATAGACCCTGGCTTGATATCCAACACAGGACAGTTAGTAATACTAATACCGCCTGTTTCTGTCTGCCACCATGTGTCGTGGAAGGCTAGCTTAAATGCTTCAAGTCCCCACCAGATTGCTTCAGGATTAAGTGGTTCTCCAACGCTATAAATATGACGCAAGTGCGAGAAATCAAATTTCTTATAATCAACAGCTGATCCCATCAAAAGTCTAATCGCGGTTGGCGCAGAATACCAAATATTTACTTTATAATCCTGCAAAATATTATACCAATCTTCAGGGTTAAATCTTCCTTCGAAAAGTACTTGAGTAACTCCAAGTCCCCAAGGACCAAGAGTTGCATAAACTACACCTGTTACCCAACCAAGATCCGCAGTACACCAGTAAATATCATTCTCATGAAGATCCAAAACATATTTTGTAGTAACTATTGCCTGTAAGATATCAAAATGCGCATGCATTACTCCTTTTGGCTTTCCGGTTGTTCCTGAAGTATAAAGCATGTAAGAATAATCATCTTTTTTCATATGGGCAATTTTAAATTTATCGCTTGCCTTTTTCATTTCTTTTTCGTAGTAAACAATCTTTTCTCCTTCTGGCTGTTCAATTGAACCTCTTTCAACAATGATTACTTTTTCAAGTTTTGGAAGATCTTTCCAGATCGCCTGGATACGAGGATATAAAACGGCATTTGTTATAACAACTCTTGCCTCACTATCTGCAAGTCTATCCAGAAGTGCAATCTCCTGAAAAGCAGAGAACATGGTACCTGCTATTGCTCCAAGTTTTAGTGTTCCAAGAAAAGCTATATAGCGCTCAGGAATAGGAGGAAGAAAAAGAAAAACGCGATCGCCTTTTTCAATACCTAAGTCAGTAAGTACATTTGCAAATTTATCTGTTTCTGTTTTTAGGTCACCAAAAGTATATTCTTCTTTTTGGCCATTTGCAGAGAGAAATAATAAAGCTTTTTTATCTTTTTTTCCGTTTTCAACATGCCTGTCGATACAGTTGTACGCAATATTTAGCGTTCCGTCGTCAAAAAAACTAATTTCTTTTTTTGCAGCTTTTTCCCAAGTAAAATCCTTATATACTTTTTCATAATCATCTAGATTTGCTGGAACTGTGAATTTATTTGGGTCTTTTTTTATACTATCTGCTTTACTCATATAGTCTTAATTCTTAATTTGTTTATACGCATCTTTTATACAAAAATTTGTGACCAATGTAAACCCATAATCTTCTGCAAAATCCTCAGCTTCCTGGCTATTAACTCCTTCTGCAAGCCATACGGTTCTTATCCCTCCGCGTTCAACAACTTCTTTCATATGTGAAACAACCTCTGACTGCTTTCTGAAAATATCAACTATATCTATGTGAATATTTTTGGGGACTGACAATAAATCAGGATAAGATTTTTCGCCCAAAACTTCTTTAATATTTGGATTAATTGGGATAATTCTATAGCCTTTGCTTTGGAAAAATTTTGCCACAATATTACTATGTCTTTCAGGATTATCAGAAAGACCGATAAATGCAATCGTTCTTGCATGTTTTAATAAATCAAAATGTTTTATGTCTTCTGCTTCTGCTTTTATTCCAGCCACCCCTTTCCACTGCCAGTTTTCCAAGCTTTCCGGATCAGTTCCATTTTTTGTTATATATTCAAAATGGTCTTTGAGAACTTTTTCATATTTTGCATATAATTTATCTTTTTTATCTTTAGTTATTATTCCCTCTTTCTCCATTATACTAAACGCCTCAAGTGCCAAATGATATCTATCTGTTTTATTTCTGACCATCATATCAAAAGGAGTTGTAGTTCCTCCCCATTCCTGATATCCGTGTACTGAAAACCTGCCTGGATTTTTAACTTTAAAAAGAATTGATTGCATGACCTCAGGATAACCATGGAAATTAACAATAACTGGCTTATCAACAGTCAAATATTTCTCGGCATCAGGAATTTGCGGATGAGACTCATCTGCTGCCTGTAAGCGCATTATGTTTACAAAACGAATGCGAATTTCAGGTGCATCTTTTTTGATAACCTCAACCGCTGCCAAAGCTTCTTTAGTGACATAATCACCAATTCCAGCTATAACTATATGTGGGTTTTCGTCACTTGCAAAATCCCATGTGGCAATTCCTTGCTTTAGCTCTTTCTTTGCCTGCTCATACGACAACCAACGTGGCTCAGGAGTTTTTGCTGCTACAACAGTATTCATTTGGTTTTTAGATGAATAAACTTCTTCCAAAACTGCAAGCATGCTATTGTCATCAACAGGAAAATAAACTTTTATAAAATCATTGTGTTTTTCCAGTAAACTTGAGATGAATGATGGGTTTTGATGAGAATATCCGTTGTGTTCCTGTCTCCAAACAACAGCTGTCAAAAAATAATTCATGGATGGAAGATCATGCCTCCAAGGCATACTTCGAGCAAATTTTAAAAATTTCTGATACATATGTGCCATGCTTGAAATAATCTGGGCAAAAGCTTCATAAGTTGCAAATGCAGTATGACGACCTGTCAGTACGTACCCCTGAGCAAGTCCATGCATATTGTGCTCTGAAAGAATCTCCATAACCCTACCATCTCTTGCAATATCTTTATCGCTTTCTTCTTTTGGCCAGACCCAACTTCTTGCTGTTTCGGAAAATACTTCATCCAGACGATTTGAATATGTCTCATCCGGAGACATGAGTCTAAAATTTTTATTTATCTTATTTAAAGCAAATACTTCTTTAAAGAATGATCCTGCCATACGCATAGCGTTTGACTGAATCTGCCCTGGAATTTCTACATTTTTAGCAAGTTTTTTTGGATCAGGCAGAATAAGTTCTTTTGTGGTTTTACCTAAAATATCAGGATTATCTCCAACTAGAAGCTTATCGGATGGAATAACATCAAGGATGTCTTTTGTAAATCCTGTTTCTTTATCAAAAAGTTCTTCAAAATGGTAAGATTTTAACCATTGTTCTAAAGCCGCAAGCTCCTGCTCATCTCCGCGTACAGTTGGCATAACAACCTGATGAGCAAGGATTGTTCCCTCAATCTTTTGCCCACGTAGTTCCTTAACAGTTGTCATTCCTTTTGGGGTTTTCATAATTATCATTGGGAAACGGGGCTTAAACTCTTCTCCAGACCTTGCTTTTTCTTGTATTGATTTAATCCTTTGGTAACAAACTTCAAGAGTCTTAAACATTTCTTCATCCAAATTTTCTCCTTGAACAAAAAATGGCTCATATCCATATCCGGTAAACAAATCTGTAAGCTCTGTATCGCTCATTCTGCCAAAAACAGTAGGTCCTGAAATTTTATAACCGTTAACGTGCAGTATGGGAAGAACTGCTCCGTTTGTAGCAGGATCAAAGAGCTTATTAATATGCCATGCAGCAGCAATTGCTCCAGTTTCTGCCTCACCGTCACCAATTAAGCAAACTGCGAGTAATTCTGGATTATCCAAAACTGCTCCATATGCAGATGCCAATGAATATCCTAATTCTCCACCTTCAAGAATCGTTCCGGGAACTTCAGGAGTTGCGTGACTTGAAAATCCATATGGCCAGGCAAACATTTTCGAAACGTAAGAAATTCCCTTTTCATCTCTTTTAGCATCTTTATAATATTTTCCCAAGGTTCCCTCAAGAAACAAATTAGAAAGAAGTCCAGGCATACCATGCCCTGGTCCCAGAACAAAAATTGCTGATTGATCATGTTTTTTAACTAAATAATTTAAATGTCCATAGACAAAATTTATCCCAGGACAAGTTCCCCAATGACCGAAAAGTTTTGGTTTTATATCTGAAGATTTGAGTGGTCTTTCAAGCAAAAAATTATCCTGTAGGTACATCTGCGTTACAGTCAGATAATTTGCCGCCCGAATATATTTTTGTATTTTTTTAATCTCGCTCACCTGGTAATTATAAGAGGGAATTTAACCAATTGCAACAATTGTATAGATCATTTTACCTGCCGGCGCTTCAACTTCAACTTTATCTCCAACAATTTTTCCCATAAGTGACTTTCCAAGAGGGGATTCATGTGATATTTTTTGCTGCTCAGGGTCTGCTTCCCATTCTCCAACCAAATTAAACACTACTTGTTTTCCATTTACTTTTACAGTTACTTGAGATCCTATACTTACCATTTTGTCGCCATGATGATTTTCAATAATAACTACCTGCTTAAGAAGCATCTCCATTTCTTCGATTCTTCCGTCGATAAATGCCAATTCTTCACGTGCTGCTGTGTATTCAGCGTTTTCTGAAAGATCGCCCATTTCCCTAGCTGCTGCAAGTCTTTCAACGACTTCAGGTCGCTTCACTTTAACAAGTTCTTCTAACTGTTTTTTTAGATCATCAAGACCTTCTTTGGTCAAATATACTTTTTTATCGTCTGCGTTCATATAGTCAAAATAAATCCCTAGAAGATTTAAACTCTCCCTAGGGGTATTATGTAATTCAGTTGCCAGTATAGTTAATCTTCAAAACTTTGTCAATAAACCTAAATTTCTGCATTTTGAGCGTAAAAGATTCATAGATTTAGTCCTATAATCCATAGGGTGGAAGGCTATAAATCCTTTGGAGACAATCTCGGTTGTTCTATATTTTTTCATATAATATTTTTGTAGACTACGCATTAACAACTCAGATGTCCGCATAAATATACCACTACTGTTTATTTTTGGATTGACACTGTGGCCTATTACCGGATTATTGTTTTTAAAATATTTCCTCGTCCAACTATTTGCCGTAAAAAATCTTTTAAATATATTATCTTTTTCAAAGAGAGGCTTAATTTGAATAATCTCGTACGCAGTATACAAATCCCGCATTTTTTCCGGCCAGGAAAGATTATCTTCATCAATAAGTAAATTTAGACAAATTTTGTTGCCAGAATTTTTGTCATTTCTTGTTCGTCTTAGCCTCAAAATTTCAAGCATTACAAGAGCGAAAAATCTGGTAACAAAAAGACTATTTTTTTTAGTTATGATAAAAAAATCAATATCGTCGTTTACGTCTACGTTGCCTGTTGCTAGTCCGCCGCTTATTCCGATAAATTTAATACTTGGAATAAAAGATAAATAATAAGCGACTTTTTTAGCAATAGAAAGCTTCTTCTCTGCTTCCAATGAATTTTTATTGCGCTTTTTAATATTCTGTTTACTACCCGATAGGCAGTAATAATTTTCCGATAATTCTATTACCGATGTTTCTACTAAGCTTATTAATCCTTTTTCAAACTCCTCTCTTTTTATTTTTCTATCCGATACTAAACGTATCCATATTTCTTCTTTTGTTAAGGGGAAATTAAAAATATCACTGTAGGCCAAAGTCAAAAGAATCGCCTGAGACGTGCTATTTAATCGCATATTTGCTTAAAATTTGGGCAATTCCTTTGTCTAAAGTATCAACTGCTGTCTGTGGAGAAGACTCATCAAGCAGCATAGAATTTACTGCATTAGATAAGTATGCATTACTAGAACTATTTAATCCACCATCTCCATCATGGGTATCGCTGGCAAAAAAAGATGAAGCAGCATTTGGCAATTGACTCACAAATGGATTTATTATCTTATTTTCTTTCAAAGAGTCTGCAAGATCTATTCTCGCATAAGGAGTTCCGAATGCTCGCGTCTTAGAACTTTCAGTAAAAAGCTTTTGTGCTGTTTCTTTTTTTGAAAGAAATTTCATGAATAAAAATGCTTGATTCTGATGAGTACTTTTTGCTGAAACACCGTTTACCCAATAACTTACAATTGTTGCTTTACGATCGAAAAGACTTGGGACAGGATAAACTTCAAATTTAAGATCTTTATTAAGACTTTGTATAGCAAAAACATCCCAAGAAAAGCCAAAATACATAGCCAATTTTCCCTGACCAAAAAGTAGAATAGAAGAATCCAGATCATTGTCCCATGTATTATTGTCCCCTTTGGCAAATGAAGTATAAAAATCAAGGACATCACTCTCATCGCTGGCAAAAGAAGAAAATTTAGAAAAATTGACTCCCTGCTGGGCAAGAAGCATGGAGATAATATCCGCAGAATGCGTGATGTTGTCATACGAACCAAGAGCTGCGCCGCTTGTTTTTATTTCTCCTTTTTCGTCTTTTACCGTAAGACTTCTTGATACTTTCACGAATTCGTCCCAATTGCTAGGAACCTTAACTCCTGCTGCCGTTAAAAGATCTGTATTTACAAAAAGACTGATTGAATCAATTCCTGTTGGAATTCCGTAAATTGCACCATTTTTAATTAAATCTTTTTGGATAACAGAATAAAAAACTTTTTTAAATTCATCAGCACTAATTACATCTGATGGCAAAGGTGAAGTTATGTTGTAAATCATAGGATACCAAGTGTTGTGGAAATAAAAAATGTCAGGTCCTGTATTGTTGTTTACTCTAGTTGTTAAACGTTCTCTATATTGCTTAGGGTCTTGCTTAATATATTCAACAGTAATATTTGGGTTTTCTTTCTCAAATTCAGCAATAATTGGCTTTACAACCTGAGGCTCCTCCCAAAGTCCCCACCAGATAAGTTTGACGTTTTTAGGAGCTCCCTTAGGGATAAAGAGAAGGACTAAAAAAATTATAATAATGACAGCAAAAATAGCTAGAATAATTTTTAAGACTGGCTTCTTTGATTTTTTTTGTGGCTCAACAGATGTTTTTACAGGTTGACTCTGAGCAGCTACAGGACTTTGAGCCTGGGTTGTTGGATTTTGTTGTGGAGGTTTTGATTTAAAAAGCACTTTTTCGTCCATATTTATTAATTATAGTATAATACTTTATACAAAATTATGAAAATTCCAAAAATCAAAAAATTTAGAAAATTTGCCAAATCTTCCATTTGGTTTTCTTTTGGAGCTCTATTTGGATTTTTCTTCTTTACCAGTTTTTTATACATCACTTACAGGCAGGCATACGGTCATGTAATTTATCAGGGAGTTTTAATAAATGGAGTTGATTTCGGTGGGAAAACTAAAAATGATATAAAAGAGTATTTTAATGAAAAAAATAAACACATTCAAAATACAGAAATAACAATCACCGAAAAAGATCTGATTGCAACAGTATCCGCAAAACAGATTGGATTCGAATTTGATGCAGACCTGCTTTCTGAACAAGCTTTTACCATAGGTAGATCCAATAATTTTTTTTCTGACATAAGCTTAATGCTTCAAGCATATATGCAAGGAGTTAACTTATCACCTGCCTACCACTATGATGAAAAAAAACTTGATGATGCGATCAAACCTCTACAGGAAAAAATTGACATCGAACCTGTAGATGCACTTTTTAACTTTGAAAACGGCAGAGTAACAGCGTTTCAACTATCAAGAGACGGAAAATTAATAGACGCCGAGACTCTTAAAAAGATGATAATTTCAAGGATGTCAGAAGGAAATATAAATTCTACGCAAAAATATAAGATTTTAATACCTATAAAAATAATAAAACCTAAAGTTACGACAGAGAGTGTAAATAAAATGGGAATAAAAGAATTGATAGGCAGCGGGACATCACTTTTTTTTCATTCGATAGAAAATAGAATTTATAATCTCGGTCTTGCTTCTTCTAGGGTTAATGGAGCTCTCGTTGCTCCAGGGGAAACTTTTTCTTTCACAAAGACAATTGGTGATGTTACAGCTTTAACAGGATATAAACAGGCATATGTTATTGAGAATGGAAAAACAGTTCTCGGAGACGGTGGCGGAGTATGTCAGGTGTCAACAACTCTATTTAGAGCAGTTCTAAATGCCGGACTTCCTGTAATCGAGCGCCATCCTCATGCTTATAGAGTCGGGTATTATGAGGAGGATTCACCTCCAGGGGTTGACGCAGCTACTTACTATCCAACGGTTGATCTAAAATTTAGAAATGATACAGAAAATTATATTCTTATACAAACTGTGCTTGAACCACGGGCAATGCGTTTAACCTTTAATTTATATGGAACAAGAGACGGTAGACAAACTACAATAAACGCTCCTGTTATATCTTCGCAAACACCTGCTCCTCCGGATCTATATCAGGATGATCCAAACTTACCGAAAGGACAAATAAAACAAATTGATTTTGCAGCAGCAGGAGCAAATGTCTATTTTACAAGAACTGTAAAAAAAGATGGAAAAGAAATCATCTCAGACAAATTTGTCTCAAATTATCGCCCATGGCAGGCAATATTTTTAAGAGGAACTAAAGAATAAATATGGATAAAATCCTAACAACAAAACAAGCTGCTTTCGTTGCAAAAAAACTGCACAAAGATAAACGCAATATAGTTTTAGTTGGTGGCTGTTTTGACATACTTCATATAGGTCATATTACTTTCCTTGAGAATGCAAAAAAACAGGGTGATGTACTTTTTGTGCTTTTAGAAAACGACAAAACAATTAAAAAATTAAAAGGGGACAATCGTCCTGTTAATAGTCAGGAGGACAGAGGCCAAATCCTATCTCACTTATCAATTATTGATTATGTAGTTATGCTACCAGAGATATCTGACAATAAAATCTATGACAGCCTGATAATTAACTTAAAACCTGCTATAATTGCCACGACAACAGGCGATGTTAATAGATCGCATAAAGAGAGACAAGCAAAATTAGTTGGAGCAAAAGTTGTTGATGTAACAAATGAGGTTTCAAATAAATCAACAACACGACTTATAAATATTTTGCATGAAATATGAATAAAATTCTTATCGTATTATTACTTTTCTTACTCCTTGCAGGTGGTATAGTATTCTATCAATTTCAATCCTATGGAAATGTAAAAACAAATGGAAAAGTAACCATAGGAAAAAACGTATTTAACATAGAAACAGTAAAATCAGAAAAAGATAAACAGATTGGACTTACTAAATATAAATCTATAAAAGAAAACCAAGGCATGCTTTTTGCTTTTGACACAGAAAATAAATATAGTTTTTGGATGAAAAACATGAAGTTTCCAATTGATATTATATTTATTAATAATGATGAAATAGTAGATTATGTTGAGAATGCGACCCCACCCGCTCCGGATACAGAACCAGCAACCTATGAACCACAGCTGCCTGTTAATTATGTTCTTGAAATAAAATCAGGACTTGTAAAAAAATACAATATTAAAACAGGCGATAAAATATCTATAGAAATCAAATAATGATAATTTTAGGTATTGAAACTTCTTGTGACGAAACCTCAGCGGCAATTGTAGAGAAACAAAACAATAAGTTAATCCTTAAATCAAACACAGTTGCTTCTTCTCTGGCAATTCATAAAACAACAGGAGGAATTATCCCTGAAAATGCAGCTCGCGAACAAGTAAAGTACATATTGCCTGTAATTAAGCAAGCTTTACAGGAGGCAGATGCATCCCTCAAAGACATCGATGCAATTTCAGTAACTTATGGACCGGGATTAATAGGTTCACTTTTAGTAGGCGTAGAAACATCAAAAACTTTAAGCTTTGTGCTAGACAAGCCAATCGTTCCAATAAATCACATGATCGGACATATTTATGCCAACTGGCTAATGACAAATAACATAGATTTTCCGGCAATTGTTTTAGTAGTTTCCGGTGGTCATACAGATTTACTTCTTATGAAGGATCACGGAGATTTAAAACTTCTCGGAGGAACACGCGATGATGCAGCGGGTGAAGCATTCGATAAAATAGGACGACTTTTAGGACTTTCCTATCCTGCAGGACCAATAATTGAACAGAAGGCAAAACTTGGCGATGCAAAAAAATTTAATCTTCCCCGTCCTCTTATCGGATCAAATGATTATGAGTTTTCTTTCTCAGGACTTAAAACTGCAGTTTTAAGAGAAGTAAAATCTATTAATAAAATGGATGATAAAACGATTAATGATCTCTGCGCTGCTGTTCAATATTCAATTACAAATGTACTTGTTAAAAAAACTCTAAAAGCAGCCAAGTACTATGACGTCAAATCTATTTTATTATCCGGGGGAGTAGCAGCCAACCAAAATCTTAGAGATCAATTCTCAAATCTTACATCTCAACTCTCAATTAAATTTTTTGCTCCTAATAAAAATTTATGTACTGATAATGGCGCTATGATTGCCGCAGCTGCTTGTTATAATTACAATCCAGTCCCCTGGCAGAAAATAACTGCCGATCCGGAATTATATTTCGAATAATCTATTGAAGGTGTTTTTGGTGGAAACTGATGAATTCTTTTACTTTTTCAACAACTTGTGGAGGAGTATATTTTACTTTTACTAAATATCCTACAGCTCCCAAACGCAAAGATTCCTGAACTACAGATTGCTCAGTAAGATTAGTTAGCATAACTATTGGAAGAGAAGCAGTTTTGGGATCTTCTTTTAATTTTTTCAAAACATCAACTCCATGCATTTTTGGAAGCATAATATCAAGAAGCATTATCGAAGCATCAGGATGATCTTGTCCAAGACGCAGACCCTCCTCTCCATCTTCTGCAGTGAAAACTGTAAAACCCTGCTCTTTTAAAACCTCGACATAAAGATCACGCAAAAATAAATCATCTTCAACTAAAAGAATCTTCGCATTAATAAGTTGAGATTGCTGCGCAGGTTGAACTGATTGAGCAACCTGAGGCTGTTCAACTGGTTGCGTTGGTGCTTGTTGATTTACTCCATCCATAAATGCTCCTACTATCCATGGTACAATATATACATGGATCTATCAATAATAATTTTTATTGTTCTTATTATTGGTTTTGTTTTATCGTTTTTTCTTTTCAACAAAAAAATTTCTGAACTTAAAAAAGAAGATCCAAACCAAGCACTTCTTGAATGGTTAAAAACTATGCAAAAAAGCGTTGATGCTAATTCCTCTCACATGGTAAGAACTTTACAGGAAAACTCTAGACAGCTAAATGAAAGGCTCGATAAGGCAGCAATGGCGATGAGAGACGTAGGAAAAGAAGTTGGAGAAATGAGTGAGATTGGACGGTCAATGAGAGAGTTGCAGGATTTTTTAAAAAGTCCAAAGCTGCGTGGTAATATCGGAGAGCATGTACTTAAAGATTTAATAAGTCAAACATTTCCTAAAAACAGTTTTAATTTACAATATCAATTTAAATCTGGAGAAAAAGTTGATGCAGCAATAAAAACTGACGGAGGAATTTTGCCAATTGATTCCAAATTCCCCATGGAAAATTTTCAGAAAATGACTAAATCAAAATCTGAGGAAGAAGTAAATCTTTATAAAAAAGAATTTACAAAAGATATTAAAAAACATATCGACACAATTTCCAAAAAATACATTTTGCCGGATGAAGGAACTATGGATTTTGCCCTAATGTATGTACCAAGCGAAACTGTTTTTTATGAAGTTGTAAATTCTGATGATTTAATGGAATACGCAAGAAAAGCAAGAATTTATATAGTTTCACCGAGTACTCTTTATGCGCATTTACAAACAATTCTTCTTTCTTTTGAGGGTAAAAAAATTGAACAGGAGTCTAGAGAAGTTTTTAGAATTTTAAGAGCTCTGCAGATCGATTATGAAAAAGTAAATGATTCAATTGATGTGCTTGGAAAGCATATTGGTAATGCTTCAAATCAATTTAGCAACGTACAAAAAGGAGTTCACATGCTTGGTAATAAGTTATCTTCAGTAAAACATATTAAATAACCATCCTCGCGTTAAGCTTAATTCTATGCTAAAATTCCATATAGTATATGGCAAAATTTTACATAACAAGTGCAATCCCCTACGTTAACGCTAATCCCCATATAGGCCATGCTTTGGAGTTTGTGCAGACTGACGTCATCGCACGCATTAGAAAACTTCAAGGAGATGAAGTTCTAAAGCTTTGTGGCGGCGATGAAAATGCATTAAAAAATGTTCAGGCAGCTGAAAAAGCTGGCGTCCACGTACAAAAATTTGTAGATGACAATAATAATTTATTTGTTGAATTAACAGAAAAATTAAACGCAAAATATGACGTATGGCAAAAAGGAAGTGATAAAAAACATTATTCTGCATCACAAAAACTATGGGAGCTGTGTGATAAAAACGGAGATATTTATAAAAAGGCTTACACAGGTTTATATTGCATAGGATGTGAAACATTTTATGAAAAAGGAGAACTTGATCAGAATGGAGAATGTTTTGAACATCCTGGAAAAAAACTGGAAGAAGTCACAGAAGAAAATTATTTTTTCCGTTTAAGCCGCTATCAAAAACAATTAGAAGAGATTATAAAAAAAGATAAATTAATAATTACTCCTGAAAAAAGAAAAAACGAGATTCTCTCCTTCCTAAAACAAGATCTGCAGGATATAAGCATTTCAAGATCAAATGCGAGAGCAAAAAACTGGGGAGTACCTGTACCTGGCGATGACACTCAGAGAATGTATGTTTGGTTTGATGCTTTAAATATTTATCAAAGCGGAGTTGGTTTTAGTTCAGATGAAAAAATGTATAAAAAATGGTGGCCTGCCAACATGCATGTTATCGGCAAAGGCATCATAAGATTCCACGCTATTTATTGGCCTGCGTTTCTGCTTTCTGCAAAATTAGAAATACCTAAACAGCTTTTTGTTCATGAATATTTTACAGTTAACGGGCAAAAAATGAGTAAAACACTTGGCAACGTGATAGATCCATCTGAATTAATCGAAAAGTATGGAACAGACAGTTTAAGATTTTATGTCTTAAGATATTTTTCTCCTTTCCAAGACGGCGATTTTTCAGAAGAAAAATTTAAACAAACTTATAACAGTGACCTTGCCAATGGCTTGGGTAATCTTATTGCTAGAATTGCAAAACTTTGCGAGAACGCTGATTATACCCAAATGATAAGCGCAACGAGAACAAGTGAACACTTTATGGAAGATAATGTATACACAAAAGCCCTTTCTGAATTTCGTTTTCCTGACGCGCTCTCATTTGTATGGGACAAAATCTCTGAGCTTGATAAATTTATAAACGATGAGAAGCCTTGGGAGCTTGCAAAAAAAGACCTAGATAGATTAAAAAGCGTACTTGCTCATTGCATTGATGAGATCCAAGAAATTGGGATTTTACTTGAGCCATTCATGCCGGAAACATCAGCAAAAATTTTAGAGCAATTTAAGGGACCAAAGATTCTTAGTCAAAAACCACTGTTTCCAAGGATATGATTGATGTCCATTGCCATCTTAATTTCCATGCTTTTGAAGAAGATTATGATGAGGTGATTAAAAGAGCAATTGCAGATGGTGTCGATAAGATAATAAATACAGGAACACAAATTTCATCAAGCAGATGGGCTGTAGATTTAGCTAAAAAGTACAAAAATTTATACGCTGTCATCGGTATTCACCCTCATCATGCAGACAAAGTAGAAAAAAACTGGATTACTGATTTGGAAAAAATTGCAAATAATTCCAAAGTAATAGGAATCGGAGAAATAGGACTTGATTATTATGAGTATAAATCAAATGGAATCGTTGACCCTAAGATACAAAAAGAGATTTTTATTAATCAATTAAATCTTTCTCATAAATTAAAACTGCCTCTTCAGATCCATAGCAGAACCGATAAGGCACGCAGAGAGGTAATAGAAATATTAAAAGAGAACAAGCATTTATTACAAAATGTACCAGGCATGTTTCATTGCATGGCAGGAAGCCTGGAATCATTAAAAGCTGTTTTAGATTTAGGTTTTTATGTAGGATTTGATGGCAACAGCATGTACCAAGGCCCTCCACCAAATGAGCCCCTCGATCTTAAAATACTAATAAAATATGCCCCAATTGATAGTATAGTTATTGAGACAGATAGCCCATATCTTACTCCACCACCAAATAGAAATAAAAGAAATGAGCCTAAAAATGCTATAATTATCGGGCAATTTATCGCAAATTTAAAAAAAATATCTTTTGAGCAGGTAGTAGAACAAACAGATAATAACGTATACAATATATTTACAAAGCTATGACAAATTTTTTCGACAAAGTCTTCAGAAGATATCCAATCAAAACTAGAAGATTTTTAGAAATTCTTCCAGGACTCACCGCTTGGACAATTATACTTTTTCCCTTATGGGGGGCTTTTTTTGCTCCGACATTTTTAGCTTTTTTTATATTATTTTTTGACGTCTATTGGTTTTATAAATCTTTTTCTCTTGTAGTTACAGCTTTTAGAGCGACAAGAAAAATTAGTGCCGCAGAGAAACAAGATTGGCTGGAGAAGGCAAATAGATTAAAAAACGTTAATGATGTAAATCACGTTCTTATTATTCCCAATTATAAAGAAAGCGCTGATAAAATCAGAGTCACACTTGATGCCTTAAGTAATCAGTCATTTCCACGCAAAAAACTTCATATAGTCTTAGCTATGGAAGAAAGGGAGGAAGAAGCAAAAGAGCGCGCTAAAATCTTAATCGGAGAATTCAAAAATATCTTTGGCAGTATTTTTGCTACCTATCATCCTGATGTTCCCGGAGAGGTTAAAGGAAAATCATCAAATGAAGCTTATGCAGGAAGAATAGCTTTTAAAAAATTATTCGAGGAAGGAAATTTGGATATTGATTTTGCAACAATTTCATCTGTTGATTCTGACTCAATTTTTCATAAAGAATATTTCTCTTATCTTACTTATAAATTTTTATCTGACAATAAACGCTATAATAAATTTTGGCAATCAGCAACTGTTTATTACAATAATACCTGGACAATTCCCGCTCCAACAAGAATAATTTCCTTTTTTGGCAGTCTCTGGAGAACAGCTCTTCTTGTTCAGGGAGACCGCTTGGTAACCAACGCTACCTATTCGCTTTCATTTAAACTTCTGAAAGAGGTTGATTTTTGGGATGTAGATGTAATACCTGAGGATTATAGAATCTTTTTTAAAGCTTTCTTTCACACCAAAGGCAACTTATGGGTAGAACCAATTTTCTTAAAAACTTCTATGGATGCTGCTCTTTCTGTTGGCTACATTAATAGTTTAAAAAATAAATACACTCAGGAGCGTCGCTGGTCATGGGGAGTATCCGATGATCCCTTATATTTAAAATGGTGGCTGACAGTTCCCGGAGTTCCTTTTTTCCGAAAAACAGTAATAGTATTTAATGTGCTACTTGATCATCTTCTCTGGCCTGTTAACTGGTTTATCATTACTATTGCTGCAAACGTAATTGCAGTTGCAAATCCTATATATGCAAGAACTACGCTGGGACATAGCGTACCCCAACTTGCTGGATTTATTTTAAATCTTTGTTTAGTTGCATTATTATTTATGATTTATATTGATTATAAAAATAGACCGAGAAACAAAAATTTACCTTTTTACCGCAAAGTTCTTTTTCCTTTAGAATTTCTTTTGATGCCTATTATTGGCTTTTTCCTCTCTGCTCTTCCTGCACTTATCTCCCATACACAACTCATGTTCGGGAAAAGACTCGAATACAAAGTAACAGAAAAAGCTTAACTTTTGATGCAATATTCTAGATTTTCTGCTAAGCTAAAATCATATGATGAAGTTTATTCACAGACTCGAAAAAAGTAAAATCTTCTGGTCATTATTATGGATATCTTTAGGATTTTTTGCATTACGTTTTCCCTCTCTTATTGAGCCACGTTGGTATGGTGACGAAGGGATATATCAGGTATTAGGAATGGCAATAAACAATGGCAGCTTGCTTTATAGCGATATTTGGGACAATAAACCACCTCTTTTATACTTTGTTTACGCTCTTTTTGATGGTGACCAATTCAGTGTGAGACTTTTTTCGTTAATTGTAGGCTTAGCTTCTGTATGGCTAATCTTTTGTCTTAGTCAAAAACTTTTTGCAAAAATAAAAATAAGTATAATAACTACCACTATCTTTGCTTTTATATTTGCCATACCTTATATCGAAGGGAATATTGCCAATGCAGAAAACTTCATGCTCCTACCTATCATTCTTGGAGGATTACTTATCTATAAAACCAGAGACGAAAAACATAAAAACATAAAAAATTTGTTATTAATCGGCTTTCTTCTTAGTATTGCTTTTCTTTTCAAGATTGTCGCTATTTTTGATCTTGCTGCTTTTTTGGTTTTTCTAACTGTTATTTATCTTCCAGATGATCTATCTTGGTCGCGTATAAAAAGCATTTTAAATAATGAACCTGGTGTTGTTAAAAAAGAGGTATGGCTATCCACCTTACTGCGCGATTTATACCTTATAATACTAGGCTTTATAACTCCAATTCTTATTACAGTTTTATACTTTGCTTTAAATAATGCCCTCATGGACTTTGTTCGCGCAACATTTTTTGGCAACGTTGGTTATGTTGGTTACGGCAACAAATTTATAATTCCTCAGGGATTTCTAATCCTAAAATTAGTTTTACTAGCTATTTTTGTTTTATTTATTGCATATAAACGAAATAAATTTTCAAAGGCTGCTATTTTTATCTTAATATGGCTTGGTTTTTCTGTATTTAACGCTCTTTTTTCACAACGGCCATATACTCATTACCTATTAGTACTACTTCCCAGTTTTTGTCTCTTAATAGGTCTTATTGTAAATGAGAAAGTGACACAAACTAAAAAATTTTTACTTATTATTTTAGTTATTGTTTTAGCGCTAATTTTTTCAGTTTTTAGGCTAAATAACGTCAAAAAAACCATGTTGTATTATCAAAACACTTTACTTTTTGTTAGCGGGAAAATGGACGTTACTTCTTATCAGGCATTTTTTGATGGAAAAACTCCAAGGGATTATCAGCTTGCTTCGTTTATAAAAATGCATACAAATCAAAAAGACAAAATCCTAATATGGGGAGACAGTGCGCAAATTTATGCATTATCAAAAACACTTCCAATTAATAAGTATACTGTTGCCTATCATATACTACAAAACAAACAGAGCATTAAAGAAACTCAAAATGACATAGACCAAAAAAAACCTAAATACATTATCGTACTTACTGAAAGTAAGTCTTTTCCTTTTAGAATAAACTCATATGTTAATAAATTTGCTGTAGACAGAGCAATAATTTATGAGAGATCTTTTTAAATTTCTAAAATCCGACAAAATTATCAAATGGAGTTTTGTAATCTCCTGCTTACTTTTATTAGCTAGCGTTATTTCTATAATTATTTTTTATTTTTCTCTCCCCCCTTTCCTGCCAATATTTAATCAATTACCATGGGGAGAGGAAAGACTCGGAGGGAAGATTGAAATCTTTCTACCTATTATTATTACTTTTTCTTTTCTGGTTTTTAATTTTTTTCTTCTTAATCAAGTTTATGAAAAAATGCCTCTTGTCGCAAGAATCTTGGGCATAACTACACTTCTTATGAGTGCATTATCTCTTATTTTTACAATACAAACACTAAAGATAGTACTATAATGATAATTTCTCTTATTCTTGCTTTCCTTATTACGGCTATACTTACTCCAATTTTTATTTTTTTAAATAAAAGGCTAAAATTAATTGATGATCCGCGCCTACACAAACACCCGGCTATAATACATACTAAGCCAATCCCAAGAGGAGGCGGAATTCCTCTTTTTCTTGGAGCTATTCTAACCGGACTGTTTTTTATGCCATACAACACCGTAACCATATCAATTTTTCTTGCATCCTTTATTGCCCTTATTGTTGGAGTTGTCGATGATTATCTAAATGCAAAAGGTAAAGAAATTTCTCCTTATATTAGATTTATTACAAATATTTTAGTCGCTGTCATTGTCGTTGCTGGCGGAGTCAGTATAAAATTTATTACTAATCCATTAGGGGGTATTATTTATTTTCCGTCTCCAATTTCAGAAATAGTATCTGTTCTTTGGCTTATCTGGATTATGAATATGCTTAATTGGAGTAAAGGCATTGATGGACAAATGCCTGGAATAGTAGCTATATCTGCAGGAGTAATCGGTGTGCTTAGCTTAGGAATTATTAATCCACAGGCAGCAAATTCAATAGATGCTACTCTTGCTTTTATTATTGCAGGAAGCGCTTTAGGATTCCTGATTTTTAATTTTCATCCTGCAAAGATTTTTCCCGGATTTGGCGCGACATCTCTCTATCTACTCCTTGGTGTCGCATCAATATTATCGAGCGCAAAGCTCGCAACTGCAATTTTGGTTATGGGAGTTCCCCTTGTTGATTTTGTTTTTACAATTATAAGAAGAATACTTGATAAAAAATCTCCGTTTAAAGGCGACAAAAAACATTTACATCACATACTTCTAAAACTTGGCTACACACAAAAACAAATTGCATTGTTTTACTGGAGCATCTCTGCTATATTGGGGATAATTTCACTGACACTTGAGAATAAAAGTAAAATTTTTGCTATCATTATGTTAGTAGCTATTATGGGTGGAGGGTTACTATTTTTACATACAGTAACTAAAAACACAGATGAAGAAGCTTCTTTTTAATATATTTCGTTTGCTTCGTCCGCGTCAGTGGATTAAAAATGGCGCTATCTTTGTTGCTCTCTTATTTAGCGGACAACTTTTTGATGCTCCAATGTTCATAAAAGTAAGCTATGGTTTCGCTATTTTTTGTGCACTTTCAAGCGCAATTTATATCATAAATGACATGTTTGATATAGAAAAAGATAAACTTCATCCTTTTAAACGCTTTAGACCTCTTGCACATAATGACGTTCCAGTATCTATAGCAGCAATAACTGCAATTATGCTAGCAGCTGGATCAATCATTGCAAGTTATTATATTGGTCTTGGATTCTTTGTCGTCGCAATTATTTACTTAGTTTTACATATTTTATATTCACTGTTTCTAAAACACATAGAGATTATTGATATTCTTACCCTAGCTGGAGGATATATGCTCCGCGTTCTTGCTGGTGAATTTGTCAGTAATTTTCATATTTCTGCTTGGCTTTTTCTAACTGTTATATCTTTATCTCTTTTTCTTGCTATTGGCAAAAGGAGATCGGAATTATCGCTTCTGACAAGTTTTACTAAAATACAACTTATATCAACCAGAAAAACTCTTTCTCACTATTCTGAAAAATTACTTGATGTTTATCTTTCAATTTTTGCCACATCAACTTTTATTTCATATTCTCTTTTTGCATTCCTAGCTAACCCTCAAGGAATGGTTCTTGACTCTAACCTGCTACTGTCAGATATTTTTGGGACATTTTTGCAACGTAAATGGCTTATGATTACCATAATTCCCGTGGCATATGGACTTATGCGGTATCTACAAAGAATCTATGAAAAACAGGAAGGAGAAAGTCCGGAGAGACTTATTTTTTCTGACAAATACCTTCTTGGTACACTTGTAATCTATACTCTTCTTGTTATTTTAATAATTTATTTATTAGGTATTTATTAATTCTTATTTGCATACTGACTACTTATCCAACCTGTTTTACCATTCTTTAGCTTAATCTCAAACCAATTATTTTTTTCTGAGACAAGCTCATAGCTTTCTCCCGGAGCTATACGGGCAATCTCGACACCATCAATTTCGTCTCTAACCCGTAAAAATCCGGTTGGTGTATCTAAAATTAAAATAGTTTTCCCCGCAACAGATGGCGTTGGAGTAGTAAATGCTGCTGACTGTGTCGAAGTCAGCGTAGATAAATCAGCTAGAGTACTTAAGTAAGCAGCAACAGTCAATTTGTACCCAAAAGGTGTTCTAATGCGAATTTCTTTTTCTTTATAGCCAATCTTTTTTATTGTTAATAAGTGATCTGATTCCGTCGGATCTTTAAACAAAATTGGAGTTTTACCAATTTCGCTTCCATCAAGTAATACATTTGATCCTTCTGGTAAAGAAACAACCACCAACTCTGCTCTTTTTTTATCCTTAATGGGAGCTAGAGAAATCACGCTTCCTTCCGATAACGAATCTTTATCAAATTTTCTATCAACTACAGTTAGAACTCCTGATGAAATCGTAATTTTCTCCTGAAATTCCGACAAATCTTTACTTTGTGGTACTAAGCGAATTGTGTAGCTTCCTGGTTTTAACATCTCGGTAGCTTCACATTTACAAAGAGGTGTGCTGCCAATCTCTTTCCCATCTAGATAAACCTTACTTTCAGGAGAAGAAGTAACTTGCAAGGCTCCTTTTTGTGTTATGGAGTCAATAATAACTTTAGAACCGAACACAAAAATTAGTGCAATAAATATTGTTATAGCAATAACTAAAATAGTTTTTTTCACTCGGATAAATTTAACTATACCATATATATTGTTTTTTCTGCCATATTTTCCCCCTTGCATGAAATGAACTTTTTGATTTATCATGATTATACTATGCCAAGAAAAACTCTCTTTCTAATCATTGGACTTGTTATTGCAACCGTAATCCTTTTTATAGTTGCCCTTCGTGCTGGAGAAAAACAAAAACAAGTTATACAACCAAAGACAATTACGACACCAACCCCAACTCCCTTTGCTTTTACTACACTAACACTATCTCCTAATCCTGTTGAAGTAGCCTCTGGTAAGCAAGGAAGTATTGATGTAGAAATAGATACACAGACAAATCAGGTTACTGCAGTACAATTAGAACTTATTTACGATCCTATTGTTATAAGCAATGTAAAGATTATTCCAAGTGATCTTATTGCAAATCCAATAGTTTTAATCAATAAAAATGACATAAAAACTGGACGAATAACTTATGCTTTTGGAATCCAACCAGGCCAAAAAACAGTTAAGGGAATAGGTACAATTGCAACAATTACATTTACTGCTAAAGGTCAGGTTGGATCAGAATCCTATCTTACTCTTTTGCCAACAACTCTAGTTACTGCACAAGGAGTCCCAAATTCAGTATTAAAAACAAGCAATAGCACTATAGTAAATGTAGTAAGCAGTGCAGCTGCAACACCTTCTACTACTATTTCTCCAACTCAATAGAGTTTATTCCCATCTAACAGTTGCCGGGGGTTTTGTGGTTATATCATAAACAACTCTAGAGACTTTAGGTACCTCATTGACAATTCTTGATGATATTTGCTGCAATACTTCATAGGGTATTTTTGTCCACTCAGCACTCATTAAATCCTCTGTATTTATTGAGCGTACAGCAACTACTTCACCATAAAACCCGCCATCACCTTTTGAAGCAGTACTATACGAACCGGTCATCACAGCAAAGCATTCAAACACTTCTTCATAAAGCCCTGCCCTCTTCATTTCTTCAACTACTATCTCGTCAGCCTGCATAACTTGAGCTAAACGCTCCTCTGTTACTTCACCCATTATGTTGATAGCGTGACCTGGTCCTGGCCATGGCTGTTGCATAACTACGTCTTCAGGTAACCCTGCAAGCCTTCCAACTTCCCGTACTTCATCTTTATACATATATCTGTTTGGCTCAAGAAGTTCTAATTTCATATTTTCTGGAAGCCCACCGACATTATGATGCGATTTAATTCTTGAAGCATGTTTACTCCCTTGTGATTCAATGACATCTGAATAAATTGTTCCCTGACCCAAAAAATTTGCATCTTTATGTTTTGCTGCTTCTTCATCAAAAATATCGACATATAGTTTTCCTATGATTTTTCTTTTTGTTTCAGGATCAGTTACTCCTTTTAGTGCACTAAGAAATCTTTTTCTAGCATCAACGATTACTAAATCAGACTTTGTTAATTTGGTAAAAATGTATTTAACTTTCTCGTCTGTGCCAAATCTCATAAGTCCTGATTCAACATAAACTGGGATTAGATTCTTGCCAATAGCTTTTCCAACTAAAAATGCTGCGACAGACGAATCAACTCCACCGGAAACCGCAAAAATAACTTTTTTATTTCCGACTTTATCTTTTATATCGTTGATAATTTTTTGTGGATCAAGCTTAGTGGGCATTAGTTTTTCATTGCAAATTAAGGCAAAGTTTTTCAAAAGATCCAGTCCGCATTCAGTGTGTGCTGCTTCCGGATGAAATTGTATACCAAAAATTTTATCTTTTTCATTGGCAACTGCCGCATACTCTACGTGCTTTGTTTTTCCATAAGGAATAAAGTCTTTTGGTAATTTAACTACAGTATCTCCATGAGACATAATTGCTGAAAATCTTTTCTTTGGTAGATTAAAAATTACCGGTTGCTTAGAAAAGATTACTTCTTCTGGTCCGTATTCTTTTTTTGAGTGCTTGATAAGTCCTCCCAAAAGATGTGCGATAAGCTGCCATCCATAACAAATTCCTAAAACCGGAATGCCAAGTTGCAAAACTTTTTTATCGATAGAAAGAGATGCATCATGACTTATGTCATTTGGACCACCTGAAAATACAATTCCTTTTGGTTTGCTGGTTTTTATTGTGGCAAGCGCGTCTTGTGGTAGGCAGTACTCTGCGTTAACGCCGATCTGGCGAAGCCTTCTGCCTATAAGGTGTGCGGTCTGTCCTCCAAAATCAATAACGAGGATCATGATTTATTATAACATAAATTGTGTCGCGAAAAGGCGAAAAATCTTGAACTTTTGACTGACGTAATTTTAGCACACTGGAAGCCTGTTGAAATAGACTATCAAAATATCGTTTTGAACGAACAATATATGTTTTTGACCGAGACACAGGCTGGATTTACTTATTATTACTGACGGGGAAGATATTATTGAACCACTTCTTCTGTATGTTTTACGGTGATATAATAGGAATCAAGGCGAAGAGCCTGATAAAGAATTAAACTATTCTCAGAGAACTTCGCAAGAAGTTCTTTTTTTATGGAAAACAAACAAGTAAAGGTTTATCTTTTTTTGCCCTATCTCCGAACTATGAGAGGGGTACAGATTGGCGATTTTACCCTCAAAGCTCTAGACGACTTTCGAAAAGAGCCTCAAGATATAAAAAATGAATTACTGAGAATCTGCTCCTTTTTTAGACAAGCAGAAGGAAGACAGCTAGAAGCCTTCAATTACTTACTGATTGAGGATACTAAAGAGGGAGTTGATAAAGTACTTATACGAATAAGAAAAGCTGTGGAGATCATGCGCTATCTCACATTGGACCCTAAAGGTAAAGGGTTGAAACCCGAACACACCACAATATATGCCATATTTCCAGATCCAGAGAACCCGAGAAAGTTTGGAAAAGAGGATAAAGATGAAGAGCATTACATGTACAGAATTACCGAGGACTTTAGTGGAAAAGAACGGTTCGCAACGTTTCCGCACGCAAGCAAAAGACCTCCATTTGCTAAAGAAATATACGGAGAATCCTTGCCTCACATTGACGATAAACTAGCGACAAGGTTGTTTTCTGAACTGAATGAGACAGATTTACGAGCAATTTCATGGTATAACAAAACATTTTCAATCAATGCGAGCGATCATAAAGAAAACTTGCTGCGTTTATCCGTAGCATTTGAATGTTTCTTCCAACTAGATGAGGAGAAAGGAAAACAAGAATCCTTATCTGAGCTTTCTAATCTTCTAAAGACGAAGATTAGAAACAATTTGAATTGGATCGTAGACTGCATAAAACCTTTTGTTGTATCAAAGATAGTCAAAAGACTATCCGATGAGGTCGAGAAACAAACTGGCAGCAAGGCTATAAGGAAATGGTTCAAAAAACACTTTTATTCAGTTGGATCAGGAATACGTCATGGAGACGAGGTCGCAGAGTTACCCAAGCCAGTAGTTTCTAAAGGCAAGCTCGGAATGTCTCTCTGGTATGCAGGCGATGCAAGCCACGAATACCTTAACAACGTGTATTTTGGACAACGATTATTCAAGTTCTTACTGGAAGAAAAGTATTTCCCCTACCAAAAATATATCAAACAAATGCAGATTGGTTACTTGGAAGAGCTACTTGTATCCGATGAAGAACGATTAAAAATCTTGGAGCAAACTATAAAGAAAAAAACTGTAGGTAAGCTGACCCATGAAGACTTGAGAATTATTTCATCTCTGGGCGGAACTTACTATGGGGATAAAGTGAGAATAATGACTATTCTAAAAAGAATACTCGAAGAACTGAAAAAAAATACGTCCAAATGGAAGGAAATTTCTACTAGCGGAGAATTACTTCTAAAAGTCGACCTGAAAGAAAGCGACTTTTCTGATTATGAGAAGACAAAGCCATTCTATTATGCACTCATAGAAATTGACAGTTTCTTTGACAAGGCTGAGTCAAAAATAGAAATCACCGATGAAAATGTGAAGTTTTTCTATATCAAACAATTCATCAGTTTTGCAACGAATAGATTCCTATGAATGTAGCAACAAATTCAGCAATTCAACCAATTATAGTCAAAGTGGCAAATATACCATCGGTAAATGCTACAGATTACGCAGCATGGGCAGGATTTGTTCTGTCATTACTCTTAGCAATCTTTGAGTTGTGGAAGTTTCTGAATGATAAGCCAAAATTAAAAATAACAGCTCGATACAACCAAGAGATCATGGCATTCAATGAATATGGAGATATAACCAATCGTGCTACAGGTAAAACATTCTGGACAGTAGATGTGGCAAATACCGGTAGCAAGAGCTTGATAATTACATCAATTTCTTTCGCTCGAAGAGATACAAAGAAAATGAGCATGCTAACCAAAGATTATTCGGGACACATAAAAAAATACACTCTTATCTCGGGTGATAATCACTCGTACACAATTTCGGATGAGTTATTAGACCCTAAAAAAGTCATAGAAGTGCAAATTTTTGACGCAACAGGGAAAATATATAAGAAAAAATTAAAATACTCAAAATGAAAAACGAGGAGATACTGAAGAAGTGGATTGATTGGATAGGTATAATCCATAAAAATATAGAGAATCTGCTAACGAGCCAACATATATATAAAACATATTTGGAAATAGTAAAGAGTAATCCGGAAATTCAATCTCCTATTGATTTTCATGATTGGGTAAGAAAAAACTATGCTAGCTCAGTGGCAATCCACATACGTAGAGAACTTGATATGGGTTCGGATGTAATCTCATTGAAAAAACTTCTTACTGAAATTAAGAATGATCCTCAAGTTATAACAAAGGAATGGTTTGAGAGTCTATATAAGGGTAGTAATGCAGAAGCCTTTGCTGATGGAGATTTCAAAAATGTGGCTGGTAATGGTGAGATTTTCGATTCTTCTATAGCTTCAGCAGACATCGAAAAATTAGAACAATTAGGAAAACACATTAAAGAATACGCAACATATCGTATTGCCCATAATATAGAGAAACCAATTACAAAAGATCCTACCTATAATGACTTAGATGCTTTTATAAAAGAGTATGAAAGCATAGTTAAAAACTACATTCTTTTATTTACTGCTTCAGGTTATACCTCGCTTACCCCCACTTGGCAGTACGATTGGGAAGAAGTATTTACAAAACCATGGATAAAACAAAGACCATAACTATTACTCCAAGAATGTTTCTCAATAAACCGTTTATTACATGTCCTAAGTGCGGTAAGAAGGAATTTGGCGTGCTTATGATAAATTCTTATAACTACGTACGACGTTGTGCTGAATGTCGTCATGATGAGTCTTATTCGCTTCCTCGTTTATCAAGAAAAGTCATCTACGTTGACCAATTTGCAATCAGCGACATGATGAAATCAATAAATCCCCACGTTGGCAAGATGAGTAAGGTTGATCCATTCTTCAGAACTCTTTTTGAAAAACTTGACCGGTTAAATAAGTTGCAACTTATTATTTGTCCGGATTCACAAAATCATTTCAACGAGTCTCTTGTTTCTCCTTTCTACAGTGCCCTAAAAAGGCTGTATGAACAACTTTCTCATGGAACAACATTTTACGATCCGGGTACGATAAAACGCTTCGAAATAACAAATAATTTTTTTGAATGGATTGGGGATAAAAAAGAGCCGCTTGATATTGGAGATATTTTGATGGGAGATAACCTAGACGGATGGCAAGGGAGATTTATTATATCTGTTAGTCTGAGAGATCAAGATCCCCAACTAGTAACAGACATTCGTAAGGAAAGAGACACGTCTTCGAAGAACCTAGAAAAAGTTTTTAGCAGATGGCAAACTGAAAATAAGAAAACATACAATGATTGGTATGAAGAAGAAGCAAGTTCTTTCGGAAAATCAATTTTTGAAAACTATATAAGAGGACTAGGTCACTACAAAGCGCTTTCAGAAGGAAAACTCCCTATAAACATGAGTACTATTTCGAGTTTTCTATCCGAAAGTTCTATCACCATCACATATATACATGGTAAATTGAGGGATAAAGGATACGATGAAGATAAAGTATTAAATACATCCCTGAAATACTTTAATTCGGAAGAACTAAAAAAGTTACCTTATGTTAAAATTTCTTCTGCTCTATTTGCTTCCCTAGCGAGAGAAGCTGCACAGGGAAGAAAAAAACCTCCTACAAAAGGCATGATGAATGATATTGAGGTAATTGCTTCTTATGCTCCCTTTTGTGATGCTCTATTTATAGACAATGAATGTAGAAGATTTTTATCAAATAGAGATGTAAAAAATAAATACGATATTAGCAGTAAAGTTTTCTCTCGTGATAATAAAGAAGAATTTATTGACTATCTTGATGAAATAGAAAAATCAGCCAGCGAGACTCATATAAATCTGGTTAAAAAAGTTTATGGAGATGATTGGGGCAAGCCATTTACTGAAATGTTTGAGGAATAATCTACTACTTTGCTATTTTTAACCTAAGATTTTTCCGAATACTTACTTGCAAGTCCAGATTGCAGATTTTTTCGTATCCTATCAGCCAGCGAAACTTTTTTCGGTTCCTCAGATGACATCATAGGCTGATGATGAAATTTCTTATTAAACCCTCTTTTGAACGCATCCTGATAGTCCCGACTCAAGCTCGGATCTATCTTATGTTGTGAACTCATTTTATTTTTTATAGGTTTAATCATAAAATGTATTTGCCAAAACAAAAATTAAAACATAGATCGTCATTCCAACAATACCATATATCTTCCAATTGCGGTGAGTAGGTCTTTTTCCACCCAACAGCCATGCAGGTATATGAGATGCATTGAGAAACAATGATCCCAGTACAAACAGTGCTAAAAATAATATCTTATCCATGTCATAAATATACACTTTTCAAGATCAAAATGCTATCTATCGTCTGTAGAGTTATCGACTGCACTTTCATACGATTTGAGGTGTATGAAAGAAAAAAAGGCTACTCCGGCAAGACGCAAACTTGGAGAGAAAATTAGAAAATTAAGAAAGAAACAAAAAATCTCTCAAGAGGAACTTGGTTTTAGGGCTAAACTTCACAGGACATATATCGGTGCAATAGAGAGAGCCGAACAAAATGTATCTATTGATAATATCCATAAAATAGCACGAGCCCTCAAAGTTTCCCCGGGTGATCTACTCGACTAATAAATACATCGTTTGCCTTCCCATAGAATCGTTCTATATGCTTTAACTGTGGATATCTCATATATAGGGATAACTAAGTTATGAAATGCAAAACAATTAAACCAGATGGAACAACGTGTGAAGCTCACGCCATGCATAAGAGCAACTTCTGTTTCCGTCATGATAAAAAGGCAAAACATAAAGCCAATCAAGCGTCATCAGAAGGTGGTCAAGCTCGAAGGCAATATACCTATTTTGGTAGTCCTACACGATTAAGGACACCAAAAGACATACAGAACCTTATGGCAAGGGCAATAAACAGCCTGTGGACCGGCAATATGCCTGCCAATAACCCTGCTGGCGCACTTGGGTACTTGGCAAAGATATTTCTGGAAGCATATGAGAAAAGTGAACTCGAAAAAAGAATTGAGCTATTAGAAAAGCGTTTAGATCAAGCACGTATATGATAAGCAGATCAAAAATACGCCAATTAGAAGAAAAGTTCTCAAAAACAAGAAAAGGGGAAGGTTTTATTGTTTGGCATGATATTACTCAAGATGGCAGGTTGTTAGACGATGATGGCTATGTGATGAACAAAGAGAAAGTAAAACTGATTGAAAAAATAGATCAAGAAGCAAAAGAAATCGGTGGAAAGGTATTTTTTGAAGTATCATGTGCAGAACCAAAGATCAGAGGGAATAGTGTAATTACACCCTATTTACAAAAATAAAATACCAGTTGCCTTCACATAGTTTTTCTCTCTAAAATTATTTATAGATATCGTAGTCCTCCAAACCCTTGAAAAAGGACGGTAAAGCGACTTGATAAACCAGATTGCTGGTTTAGTCGTGAAATTGCCGTCCTATGAAAGAAAACGAGAAGCGAAAACATAAGCGAAAAGGAGTTCAAATTTTGTTTCTAAATTCCGAGAGCTCTCCTTTATGTGATTTAATTGCCGTGATGTCCTCTGTTCAACTTGATACCGTGGAATCAAAACTGAATCGCACAAGTATCAGCGATGGAAAAGGCGGGCGTATTCTTCTCTAATTCAACGAATAACTTTATATTCATATTGAAAAATTCCTTCAACAGTAGTAATATAGACATTATATTTTAATGTCCATATGCTAACTATCGCACAGGCAGCAGATCAATTGAAGGTAAATAAAAAAACACTAATGCGTTGGGATGCTTCAGGTAAGTTTCCTGCAAAACGAGATACCTCTGGTAACAGATTATACGACCAGACGGATATAGTGAATCACGCTCAGTGGTTTGAGTTGAGGAGAAAACACAGAGCTCATAATCGGAAACTAACCGCTATCAGAAAGGAAGCTGATAAATATCTTGCTACTCAACCTCTCGGTCCGATGGAAAATCCTAGATTTCATAAGTTGGAGGATATGAAGAAGGCGTATGATGCGCTGCGAAAATGGGAAAGGGAAGACAAAAAAATAACCGAAGAGTATTCAAAACTACCGGAAGGTTTTAGAGCAAAGTTGGATCCGGACGCATAGATATGAATAACGAAAATGAAATTGACTATACCAAACTCAAATATGCGCTTTATGCTCGTAAATCAACTGATGATCCTCAGAGACAATTAAGATCGATTCCTGACCAGATAAATGAATGCTTAGACCTAGCAGAAAGGCTTCACCTTCGTATAGTGAGACCTTACATCATTGAGGAAAAATCCGCGAAAAAACCACATCTGAGACCAGCATTTAGACAAATGATCAATGACATCAAAGCAGGAAAGTACGATGCTATTCTTGCTTGGAACCCTGACAGATTAGCTCGAAACATGCTCGAGGCAGGAATGTTGATTGATTTGGCGGATACCGAGGTAATTAAAGATTTCAAGTTTGTAACACATGTTTATTCCCCTGATGCGAACGGAAAGATGCTTCTTGGCATGGCTTTTGTACTGTCTAAACAGTATTCAGACAAGTTATCTCAAGACGTCACAAGAGGTGTAAGAAGCAGATTTGTTTCAGAAGGTAAAACGCCCATGACCAAGCAAGGTTATGTAAACGAAGAAGGAATCTTTCGACCGGATGGACAAAACTTCGAACTCATCAAAAAGACTTGGCTGATGAGAAAAGAAGGTACTTCAATTGAAGACATAAACGAGTACCTGAACCAAAACGGATATTTCAAAGTGGTAAAAAGTAGCGGAAGAAAAATACCAATGACGAAACAAAAACTAAGTGACCTATTCCATGATCCCTTTTATTACGGCGTTCTGGTCCAAGCAAAACAAGAGGTTGACCTGAGGCAGTTGTATGACTTTGAACCGGCAGTAACCGAAGAAGATTTCTTTGAAATACAACAACTTAATTACAGAAGAATTAAGCCTAACAAACCTCACAAAGTAGCTTTTTATCCATTTAGACAGATGGTTTGTTGCGCTTACTGCGATTCGTCAATGGTGGTAGCTCCAAGTTCTGGAAGTTCGAAACGGTATCTATACTTTAGGTGTGATAATACGAACTGTACGCGTAAAAAACGATCAATTAGAGCGAAAGTAGTTGTAGATTTCATTTATGATTTACTTCACGAAGGGTTAAACTTTAGCGAAAAAGAATATAAAGATTATCTCAAAAACATTACTATTATCAGTGATAAGAAAAGAGCATCTATAAGGTTAGATTTACATAATAGGCAAGGTGTATTGAAGCACGTTTCCGGCGAAATTAAAGAAATAAGTTACAGGCTTATCAAGCTCGAAAAAGGTAGCAGAGTTTATAAGGAGAATATGGATAGAATTGCACGGTTAGAGGAAGAAGAACGAACACTCAAAAAAAACATAAGTAAGCTGGAAGGACAGCTGAGAGATCCTGAAGAAGATAAATTATCAATAGAACAATTCTTGAACTTATCAAAAAATGCCGAAAGGACAGTTCAATCTGCTGACGAAAAGGTTAAAGATCTAATTTGTCGTTTTATATTCTTGAACTTTCTTGTTGATGAAGAGAAAGTAACGTCATATCAACTAAAAGAACCATTCGCCACCTTGTTAAAACAGCGTCAATCGTCATCTAGTCGGGGTGCAGGGAATTGAACCCTGGTCTCACGACCCCCAGCCGCGAATTCTACCGTTAAACTACACCCCGAGGAATTTTACCTCTTGTATTTTAACACAGAGTTAACTATATTAATTTAGGAAGTTATGGCAAGACATTCAGGCAATTCTCAAAAAAATACCCCGGTCGCAGTTAAAGAAGAAACTTCACAGAAAATGGAATCCATTCGTATGGCAATGGATCAAATTGAAAAACAATACGGTCGTGGATCAATCATGCGTTTTGGCGAAGCAGCACAAAAATTTGATATTTCAGTTATCTCTACAGGTTGTCTTCCTCTCGATCTTGCACTAGGTGCGGGAGGACTGCCCAGAGGAAGAATTATTGAAATTTACGGTCCTGAAGCATCCGGAAAAACAACTGTTTGTCTTTCCACCATTGCTCAAGCACAAAAACACGGCGGAATTGCCGCATTTATAGATGCAGAGCATGCCCTTGATCCACAATGGGCAGAAAGACTTGGTGTAAAACTTGATGAGCTGCTTATTTCTCAACCTGATACCGGAGAGCAGGCTTTGGAAATCACCGAGAGCTTAGTCAGATCAGGTGGGATTGATGTTCTTGTTATCGACTCTGTTGCTGCTTTGGTACCACGAGCAGAGATTGAAGGAGAAATGGGTGATTCTGTTATGGGTCTTCAGGCAAGACTTATGTCTCAAGCTCTTAGAAAACTTACTGCAGTAATTTCTAAATCAAAAACTGTTGTAATTTTTACTAATCAACTCCGTCAAAAAATTGGCGTGATGTTTGGTAATCCTGAAACAACAACAGGAGGACTTGCTCTAAAATTCTATGCGTCGGTCCGTATGGATATAAGAAAAATTGAAACAATTAAAGATGGCGATCGCGCTATTGGCTCTAGACACCGCGTGAAGATTGTAAAGAATAAAATTTCAGCACCATTCCGTCTTGCCGAGTTTGATGTCTTTGGTACTGGTATTTCCCGTGAAGGCGGAATTATTGATGTCGGCGTTGAGATGAATGTAATAAGCAAATCTGGCGCATTTTATCGCTACGGTGAGACTATGATGGGACAGGGAAAAGCTGCATCTATGGACTACCTTAAAGAAAATCCTACGATAGCAAAAGAGATTGTCGCTAAAATTATGGCGCAGAATAAAGATGGACGTCAGCCTTTGGTCGTAGGAGCAGAAGAAGGCGAAGGAATTGAAGAAGAAGTAATACCCCAATAAAATGGATCTCTCAGAGAGAATCAAAAAATACCTAGAAAATGTTTACCGCTATTTAGCTATTCGCAATAGATCAGAAAAAGAAATCCGCGATTACCTCACCAAGAAAAAAGCCGAACTAGAAATTATTACGCTAATTATTGAGAAGCTTAAAAAACAAAAATTTCTTGACGATGAAAAGTTTGCCCGATCATGGATTTTATCACGGGCAAGATTTCGTCCCAAAGGAAAATCAGCTCTTAAATTTGAACTTCTGCAAAAAGGAATAAGTAAAGAAATTATTGAAAAAGTTTTACAGGAAAAAATTGAAGATATGCCTGATGAATTAACTCAAGCAAAAAGACTTATTGAAAGAAGAATTGAGAAATTGAAAGACAAACCAAAACAGGAAATCTATCAAAAGGTAGGAGGTTTTTTAGCCCGCCGCGGGTTTGACTGGAATACTATTAAAAAAGCTATAGATTCTTTGCTATAATACTCAAAATGAGCACGTCAAAGACAGCAAATGGCTGGAAGGAAAAATTTGGAATAGGTAGTCCCCTGTCTTTTGAATTTATTGTCAGCTTAGCTCTAGTTAAAAAATCCTGTGCTTTTGCAAACCTAGACTGCGGAACCATAGATAAAAAAACCGCAGAAGAGATAGGAAAAATTTGCGATAAGATAATAAAAGGCGCATACAAAGAAGAGTTTCCTGTAAGCTTTGTTCAATCAGGTTCTGGGACAATTACTAATATGAACATGAATGAAGTAATTGGAAATTTAACTAAAACTCCTCTCCATCCAAATGATATTGTGAATAAATCCCAATCAACAAATGATGTAATCCCAACTACTATGTATGTCTCAACGGTTATTGCCTTAAACAAAAAAATCCTTCCTGCTGCCGAAAGTCTTTCTAAGGTGTTAAAAGAAAAAGGTAAAGATTATTGGGATATCATAAAGGCAGGCAGAACTCACCTTATGGATGCAGTGCCAATACGCCTTGGAATGGAATTTGATGCCTGGGCAAAAAGAATAGAAGAAGCAGAAGATACTATTAAAAATAGTTTAGAACATTTGCTGATTCTCCCAATAGGAGGCACTGCCCTTGGATCTGGTATTAATGCCCATAAGGATTTTTCCAAACATGTAGTAAAATATATCTCTGAGTTTACTGGTTTTAAATTTAAGCCTGCTGAAAATAAAGCGGTTGCTATTTCTTCTCATGATGCAGCCCTTGTTGCTTCTTCTGCTTTAAATGTACTTGCTCAAGCTCTTATTTCTATTTCTACAAATATTCGCTGGATGGGGTCAGGTCCTAGAACCGGTCTTTCAGAATTAATTCTTCCTGCGACAGAAGCAGGCTCATCTATCATGCCTGGAAAAGTTAATCCTTCTATTTTGGAAGGAGCGCAAATGATGTGCTATAAAGTCATGGGAAATCATCAGACAATAATGCTTGCCAATATGCATAGTAGCGATTTAGACATGAATTCTGCAAAACCTTTAATTACTGAGCTGCTTTTGGAGTCAGCAAATTTGCTTACGCAGTGTTGTAAGTTATTAAATGAAAAGTGTATTAAAGACATAAAACCAAATCTTAAAGTTATTCAAAAACATTTGGATAATACTCTTATGAATGTCACTGCACTTTCTCCATATATTGGCTATGACAAAGCAGCAGAAATTGCCAAAAAAGCACAAAATGAAGGCACAACACTTAAAGAAGCAGCATTATCGCTAGGTTATGTCGAAGAAAAAGATTTTGATAAATTCGTAGATCCTAAAAAAATGGTTTAAAAAGTTGCATAAAGATAACCATTTAAAGTATAATAAAAACAAGCAAGAGAAGATTTTAGTTGCTTTGTATGAAAAAACAGAATTCCAAAGCCACATTTTTAATTTAAAGCGTTTAAAACGCTTATCTTCTTAATAGCTTTAAGATTTATGTCATCAACAACACAAACAGACTTAATTCAACTTGAAAAAAAACTTCTTGAAAGACAGGAGAAATTAGAAGCAAAGCAGGAAGATTTACAAAAACTTCAAGAAGAACTTGATAAAAAACGCAAAGACTACAGCGAAAGATTGGAAAAAGTTTCAGGTTTTACCCGCGACGAGGCAAAACAACAGCTTATTAAAGAAACAGAACACGATGCTTCCGCAATGATGGCAAAAATCATCAAAGAAAAAGAAGAAGAGGCAAAAGCAACAGCAGATAAAAAAGCGCAGGAGGTTCTACTTGACAGCCTTAAACATGGCGCACTAAAATTTATTCCTGAATATACTGTTTCTGTAATTCGCGTAGAAGATGAGGAAGTAAAAGGACGCATCATAGGACGTGAAGGACGTAACATCCGTGCGTTTGAACAAGCGACCGGCGTTGATGTTGATCTTGATGAAGAAGGCATTATCAGACTCTCATCATTTGATCAAGTCAGACGTGAAATAGCAAGACGTGCTCTTGAAATTTTACTTAAAGATACCCGTGTTCAGCCTTTCCGCATTGAAGAAGTGGTCAAGCAAACAAAAGATGAGGTTGAGAAAATCATGTTTTCAGAAGGAGAAAAATTAGCAGCAGAAGTTAATGTATTTAATTTACCAGCTGATATGTATCCACTTCTTGGTCGCATGAAATATCGCACTTCTTATGGACAAAATTTACTAGTCCATACACTTGAGGAAACAAAAATTGGTATTCATATTGCAGAGGAGATCGGTGCAAATGTTGATATTGTCAGACTTGGATGTCTTTTCCATGATATCGGAAAAATACTAGAGGGAGAAGGAAGCCATGTAAAACTTGGCGCTGACCTTTTGAAGAGATATAATTTTCCGGAAGCAATTATTAATGCCGTTGCTGAACACCATGAAGATAAACCATTTTCATCTATAGAATCAATTATTGTTCATCTAGCAGATGCCATTTCTGCAGCAAGACCTGGCGCACGATACGAAGATTTGGAGAAATACGGACAAAGACTTAAAGAGATGGAAAAAATTGCCAAAAATTATGAAGGCGTTGAAGATGCATATGCTTTTGAGGCAGGAAGAGAACTCCGTGTAATAATTAATCCAGGTAGACTTGATGATAACCAAACAGTTGTTTTATCGAAAAAAATTCAGGAAGAAGTAAGTAAATCCTTAGCTGTTCCAGGCGAAGTTAAAGTAACTGCAATCCGCGAATTTCGCTCCGTATACCCCGAACACACTGTCGTTTAAAGCTAAACTATTGACAAGCCACAATTTTACTTGTATTGTTAATCTAAACGGAGGGAGGTGATTAATTTGACTAAAAAAGATCTAATTGAAATCGTTGCCAAAAAAGCTAATCTTACTAACAAAGCATCCAGAGACGCTGTTCAAACTTTTATCAATACCGTTCGTGATTCTCTTAAAAGAGGAGAGAAAGTTGTCATAACAGGTTTTGGAACATTTAGCGTAAGAAGCAGAAAACAAAGAGTTGGAAGAAATCCAAAAACTGGAGATAAGATTACACTTGCAGCCAGAAAAGCTCCTGGTTTTACAGCAGGAAAAACTCTTAAAAAAGCTGTAAGATAAATTACGTTTGAAACTAAGAAAAGAAGTTTCCCTAATTTTAGGAAGCTTCTTTTTTGCTGTTGACCTATAGTATTTATATGTTATAATTAATTTGTTCTTTGGGAAGAAGGATTACTGCCCCGATTTAATCGGGGAGGAAAGTCCAGACAACAGTATGCAGGGGACGGAGCGTAAGCTCCGGATGGAAACATCCAGTATCCAAATCTTTATCTCACTAAACGGGGTTTGGAGCAAATTCTGAAATTGACAGAATTTGAGAGTAGCAGAGACGAGTGAGAGTGAAACGGGCAATCCTACCTGTTGTAACTTCCGAATGGTACGTTAAAGGTGCATACCTAAGTACCGAGGTTTGAAGGCATCCCGATTTAATCGGGGCAGAGATGACATTAATATCATCACTGAGAGAAATTGTAATCTAAAACAGAATCTGGCTTACTCTCTTCCTAAAGAATTTTTATGAGTAGCTTTGGCAAAGCATAGCGTATTCACAATTTTTACAAAACATTCCTCCACTGCATTTAAATTCGCTTTTAGAAATTTCATCAACTAAAGATAATATTTTTTCTTTTGCATCTTCCAGCTCTTCTTTAGTTCTGGTAGTTGAAAATTTTTGATTTGCTTCAAGATAATTTAAAGTCAAAACAATTTCTTCAGGTTTTTTGCTTAAAATCTGATCTCTAACTTCTGTTGCAGCTAACGCATAAAATGAAAGCTGGAAATCTTCTTTGACTTTTTTCTCTGTCGGCACATTTGGTCCTGTTTTGTAGTCAATTATTTCAATTCTTTCATCATCTAATTTATCGACGCGGTCAATACGACCTCCTACTTTTAACTTACCCAGCCAAAAATTAAATGGCAATTCAAGAGCTAATGTATTTGGTTTTTCTTTAAGACTCTCCTCTGCAAAAATTTTTAGCATTTTTTCTGCCTGAGTTTTTGCTTTTTGCTCATGGGTTTTACTTGAATAACCATCGGCAGTCCAATTTGTTTCTAGCAAATCTATAATATCTCCACTTTCTGTTTTTTGTCCATCTTTTATTTTTTGCATAAAATCACGAAGAGTTGAGTGAACACTAATACCATAACTTAATGCTGCTGCAGGAGGAGTAGGAATATTCATAATGTAACGGAGTTTGTAGTGCAACGGACACGTTTGGAAGGTTTGGAGTTGAGAATATGAAATATAAGTTGGAACATATAATGATTGAGGTTTTTCCTCTTTTCTTTGCCCTGATACTACTGAGGAATGGTCCTGAATATTTGAATTGAAAATTTCAAGTAGAGACAGCTGTTGACCTGGAATCTCTGCTATCTGCTTTTTGACAATATTTTCAACTGCTTTTTCGCCAATAGTTTCGATAACAAAAGGTGAGATTTTTCGCTCTCGTTTTCCCTCACTATAAAACTTACTAGCCGTTAAAAATAATTTATCTTTGGCGCGAGTTATAGCTACATAAAAAAGTCTTCTTTCTTCCTCTAAATTTTCATCTCCTGTTGGCAACTCCTCGCGAATAATTCCTGTCGGAACTGGAATTTGTTCTTTTCTATCTCTACTTGGAAATCTTTGCGTTACCAAATTAGTCACGAAAACAACTGGAAATTCAAGGCCTTTACTTGAATGAACTGTCAAAATATTTACTGCATTATTTGTAGTCCAGTCAACTTCGGCAGACAATGGGCTCTCGCCAAGGTTCATTGACAAATCAATCCATTCGCAAATTGCAAAAACCGATGCGTCTTCCCTGCTTGCTGCAAAGGATTGAAGTTTGGTAAAAAACTTGGCAATATTTTGCGCTTCTTTTTCTGTTCTTTGACTTCGTGGATCTAAATAATGACCAAGAAGTCCTGAGTCTTCAAAAAAATAATAAAGAATTTGTCCTGCTGTTTCGCGGGGAACTTTTTCTAAATGTCTTTTCATCATTTCAACAACTTTTGTTATTTTAGTTTTACCATCTTCTGTTAAGCTAGAGTTTTTAACTTTTTCCATTGCTTCAAAAAGAGAAATATTTTGTCTCTTAGAAAAATTAAGAATTGCCGCTACATCACGCGCTTCAATGTTAAATATTGGCAAAGTGATAACTCTATACAAAGAAGACGTATCTTCAAAATTGGAAAGAGCATGAAGATAAGCAATTAAATCTTTTATTTCCTCCTGCTGGAAAAGGTGCCCTGGTCCTAAAAACTGATAAGGAATTCTCGCTCTTTCAAGCGCACGTAAAAAGGGTGTTGAGTGATCATTTGCGCGGACAAGAATCGCAAAGTCATTGTAAGGTCTATTATTTTTCTTAACTTCTTCTTTAATTTTTTTTGCTACACCTTCTGCTTCATCTTCTGCCCGACTTGTATAAATAAATTCAATATCCTCTCCTTTTACTTCACGCATGCTAATAAGTTTTTTATCAATTTTTTCTTTTACCTCAAGCCTGTCAGGATTGTTATTTTGAATTAACTTATATGCATTATCTAAAATATTTTGTGTGGAACGATAATTTTTTGTAAGAGTTATAATTTTTGCTTTTGGAAAATGTGAACGAAACTGCATCATATTAGCAATTGCAGCACCTCTCCAGCGGTAGATACTTTGATCATCATCTCCTACTACTGTAATATTTTTCTTGTCGCCTGAAAGCAAAATTGCCATTTCATTTTGCGCATAATTGGTGTCTTGAAATTCATCAACTAAAATATATTGGAACTGGTTTTGGTATTGATGCAATATGTTACTTCTTGTACGGAAAAGCTTTAAGACTGTACTTATAAGATCTGAAAAATCCATTACTCCGCTCTTTGTCTTTAGCTCCTCATATTTTTTGAAAGCATTTGCAAGTTCAAAAGTCTTTTTTATTTCTATATCTTCTGCTTTTAATTTTTTTGCAAAATTTAAATACTGGTCAGGGCTTATGTCGTCATCTTTTAGTCGCGAGAAATGCTGCAACATTCCCTGTAGGAATTTTGTTGGATTACCAAGCGGGCGGAAATAATCAAGTTCAAATTCAAAAAGATGTTTCCGCAGAAAAAGTAAACTTTCAGCTTCTGTAAGTAAATCAAAGGTGGGACTTAAGCCAATATGAATTGCTTCCTGTCTTAGAATTCGATCACAAAATGCATGGAATGTTTCAATCCACATATTCGTATAACCATATGGCATGATGCTATCAATACGGGTTTGCATCTCTGCCGCAGCTTTTTCAGTAAAAGTAAGAGCTAAAATATTTGCTGGAGAAATCTTTTTTTCTATAATTAAATGCTCAATTCTTTTTGTTATTACTGTTGTCTTTCCTGTTCCTGCACCTGCAATAATAAGAAGCGGACCATCTCCATGTGTTACTGCTTGAAGCTGTTCTGCGTTAAGTCCGGACATGGAGTTATTCTAACATATTATTGTTTTCTTGAAATCAAAAGAAGCTCAAGTGTTAAAAAAAGAGCAATAAGAAGAATTAAAAAAAATGGATGAGTAAGATTATTTAGACGAAAAATTAGAAAACTTAAAACAAAAAATCCAATTAATAATCCTTGAGCTCTGTTTTTGAGAAAAAAATTGCTGATTGAAAAAGAGAAAACAAAAAAGATAAGCAAAAAGATATCTGAAATTGGAAATTTGAAGTTGAAAATTTGAAACTGATGAGTTGGAGGAAAAAACAAAATAATATAGATTGATATTGCTAAAAAAATAAGACTTAGTATTAAATATTTTGCAGATCTTTTTTTTCGTCTCATTTCTAGTTAAATCCGGGTATATTTAGAAGATCACCGGCTATAACCTGCAAGAAAACAAATGAAAATACAATAAACATGAGTCCTACAATTGCAGCAACTAGTTGTTCTCTACCTTGCTGAACACCCTCAGGATTTCCTCTAGCAGTCATAATCTTATAACCTGAACGCATAATTAAAAGAAGAGCTATCCCTCCGGCAGTAGGAAGTAAAAAAAGAAATATCTTACCAACAAAACCTCCTGCATCTGTATATATTGCGCCAACAGGTGTATAAACTCTTGCGCACCTTCCATCACCTGATTTTGTTTTTGCTCCAAAACCACCTACAAAATAATCGCATTGAGGAACCATTTGTTCTGGTAGCGGCTCGCACTTATTAGATTTACAATAACCGCTTGCGCATTGTGAGTTAACATCGCAGGAAGCATTATTTCCCAAACCAGAAGAACATCTTCCCTGATAACAGGTATTGCTTACACAGTCTGAATTAGCCGTACATGTACTTCCCACTGTTAAAGGCGTTGAGCTACTACCAGCGTTGCTTGATGCTGCACAGCGTCCCGCACCAGGAGTAAATATATTACGATTCCATGGACAACTATTACTACAACACAGGTCACCGTTGGGGACAGCACATACTCCTCCATCTGGGATTCCCTGACTTCCATCAGAACAGGTTACGGCAGCGACAGAATTTATCTGTGGTATACCAAATAATCCAATAAGAAATAAAAAAACAGAGGCGAAAAGAAACCCTTTCATTCTTTTAGAATGACATGGATTACTATAAAATGCAATACTGATTGAATCGGGACTTGACAACATTTGGCACTCGTGTTATATTATTGCTAATGCACAACCTAACACAAAGACAGATAGAAATTTTAAAAAGCGTTATCGAAGAATACATCGAAACAGCAGAAGCTGTTGGCTCTGAAACTATTGAAAAAAAACACAACCTGAGCGCCAGCCCTGCTACAATCCGCAACGAGATGGTTAGACTTTCAGAAGCAGGATATCTTAAAAAATCTCATTCATCAGCAGGACGCGTGCCAACTGCACAGGGAATTAAATTCTATGTCAGAGAGCTCATGAAAGAAAAAGAGCTTTCAACAGTTGAAGAAGTTGCTCTAAAAGAAAAGGTCTGGGACTACAGAGAAAAAATGCAAAGATTTCTTAAAGAAGTAACCAAATCTTTAGCTGCGAAAACAAATACTTTAGCTGTTACAACAACAAACGAAGGCGATGTTTACTGTGCTGGATACGCAAATATTTTAGATATGCCTGAATTTTTCGATATTGATGTAACCAAAAATCTTTTAGAAGCCCTTGATGAATATGATGCTTTTGAGAGCGTATTTAATAATATTCGCGAAGAAGGAGATATTCATATATTAATTGAGGACGAATTAAGCGGTAGACTTTCAGGGCCATATGGATTTATATTTACAGACTATACAACGCCTTTGAACAGTGGAAGAATTGGAGTACTAGGCCCAGCAAGACTTCGTTATACATCAATTATTCCAACAGTTAGATATTTTGGAAATTTGATTGCCAGTAGCGCTAAAGGCTGGTAAACTATTGCTAATGAAAAATGATAAAAAGCAACAAGAAGACGAAGTTAAAGAGAAAGAAAATGGTGAATTAGAAAAATTATTGATAAGAGCAAGCGATGCTGAAGATAAATACAAAAGAGCTCTTGCTGATTATCAAAATTTACAAAAAAGAGTTCAGGAAGAAAAAAGTGATTGGATAAGATCAAGTAATAAAGATTTGCTCTTGAGACTTTTACCGGTTCTTGATACACTTGAGATGGCTGAAAAACATCTTCAAGACCAAGGACTCAAAGTTAGCATTAATCACTTTTTAGATATTTTAAAAGCAGAAGGAGTAATTAAAATTAAAACTGTTGGGGAAATATTTAACCCACATACAATGGAATGTATAACAACAGAGACAGGAGAAGAAAATAAAGTTTTAGAAGAATTACGAGCTGGCTTTATGCTTTATGATAAAGTTTTGAGACCAGCACAGGTTAAAGTAGGAAAGGAATAATTATGGGAAAAATAATTGGTATTGATTTAGGAACAACAAATTCATGTGTAGCAGTGATGGAGGGAGGATCTCCTAAAGTCATTCATTCAGCCGAAGGCAGAAATGTCATTCCATCTGTTGTTGACGTAGTTTCAAATATTGTCGGTGATGTTGCTAAAAGACAATTAGTTCTTAAGCCCAAACAGACTATTTTTTCAATCAAGAGACTGATGGGTAAAAAGTTTTCAGACAAAGACGTGCAATATGATCTTAAATGGCTTCCCTATGCTGTCAAAGCAGGACGTGATGACATGGCAGTTGTTGAAGTAGATGGCAAAAAACTTACACCTCAGGAGGTTTCCGCTAAGATTTTACAAAAAATTAAAGCAGACGCAGAAAGCTATCTTGGAGACAAAGTAACTCAAGCTGTTATTACGGTTCCTGCTTATTTTGACGACAGCGAGCGTCAAGCTACTAAGCAAGCCGGAGAGATTGCAGGTCTTGAAGTCCTTAGAATTATCAATGAACCAACTGCCGCAGCCCTTGCTTATGGACTTGATAAGAAAAATGCCCACACAATTGCTGTTTATGATTTGGGTGGAGGCACATTTGATATCTCAATCTTAGAACTTGGAGAGGGAGTTTATCAGGTCAAATCAACAAATGGCGATACCCATTTAGGAGGAGATGATTTTGATCAAAAAATTATTGAATATATTGCTGATGAATTTAAAAAAGAAAACGGTATAGATCTTCGTAAGGATCCACAGGCATTACAACGTCTTAAAGAATCAGCAGAAAAAGCAAAAATCGAACTCTCAAGTTCTCAGGAAGCATCTATTAATCAACCATTTATTACTCAAGGAACAGATGGTCCACTTCATTTGACCATGACACTAACCCGCGCAAAACTTGAACAAATTGTTGATGATCTTATTCAAAAAACCCTTACACCAGTTGAAAAAGCTCTTAAAGATGCAGGACTTAAAATTTCAGATATTAATGAGGTAATTATGGTTGGGGGCATGACTCGTATGCCAAAAGTTACTGAAGTTGTAACAAAGTTTTTTGGCAAAGATCCACACAAAGGAGTTAACCCAGATGAAGTTGTGGCAATCGGTGCAGCAGTACAAGCAGGAGTTCTCGGCGGAGAGGTAAAAGACGTATTACTTCTTGATGTTACACCATTAACTCTTGGTCTTGAGACATTAGGATCAGTTTCTACTCCGCTTATTTCCCGAAATACTACAATTCCTACAAGTAAATCTCAGGTATTCTCAACTGCGGCTGACAATCAGACTCAGGTTGAAATAAATATTCTACAAGGAGAAAGACCTATGGCAACTGACAACAAATCTCTTGGACGATTTATCCTAGATGGAATTCCACCAGCACCTCGTGGTATGCCTCAGGTTGAAGTAACATTTGATATTGATGCAAATGGAATCTTGTCTGTTACAGCAAAAGATAAAGCAACCGGTAAAGAACAAAGCATAAAAATAACTGGGTCGACTGGTCTTTCCAAAGAAGAAGTTGAAAAAATGACCAAAGAAGCTGAAGTTAATGCAAAAGAAGATGAGGAAAAGAAAAATAAAGTTGAAACTAAAAATCACGCTGACGCTCTTATCTTTACAGCTGAAAAAGCACTTAAGGACGCAGGAGATAAAGCTCCAGAAGATGTTAAAAAAGAAGTTGAGGAAAAAATAAAAGCTCTCAAAGATGTTTTGAATTCAGACAATACTGATGAGATCAAAGCAAAAACTGAAGACCTATCTAATACTTTACAAAAAATAGGCCAAGCTGCATACCAGCAAGGACAACAAGCACAACAAACAGAAGAGATTGAAAAAGAAGAAAAAGAAGGCAAAAAATCAGATGATGATAAACCTGTTGAAGGAGAAGTAGTTGACGAAAAATAAATTATAAATTTATCGTTTAATTGAGGCGCGAAGAGCGCCTTTTTAGTATAATACGCATATGGCAAAAGATTTTTACGAAATTTTAGGAGTTTCAAAAAGTGCTTCTCAGGATGAGATAAAAAAAGCCTACCGAAAATTAGCTCTTCAGTATCATCCGGATCGCAATAAAGGCAAAGAGTCAGAGGAGAAATTTAAAGAAGTGACTAAAGCTTTTGAAGTTTTATCCAGCCCTGAAAAAAGACAACAATATGATCAATTTGGCGCTGCTGCTTTTGAGCAAGGAGGACCAGCAGGACAGGGACCTTTTGGTGGGGGTGGACCCTTCGGCGGAGCTCAGGGAGGACAATATGGTCCGTTTACCTACACCTACTCTACCGGTGGTCAGGGACAAGGAATGGGCTTTGACCCATTTGACATATTTGAACAATTTTTTGGAGGCGCATCACCATTTGGAGGGGGCCAAAGACGTCAGGCTTATTCATTAACTATTAGTTTTGAGGAAGCAGTTCATGGTACTGAAAAAAGCGTAACCATAGATGGTAAATCACAAAAAATAAAAATTCCTGCTGGAGTTGATAATGGCAATCGTATACGCTTTGGCGATTATGATGTAGTTGTTGATGTAAAACCTGACAAAAGATTTCAAAGAGAAGGATATGATATTGTTTCTGAAAAAGAACTATCTTTTGCACAAGCTGCATTAGGTGGGGAAATGGAAGTAGAAACAGTTGATGGAAAAATAAAAATTAGAGTGCCTTCAGGCGCACAACCAAATACATTAATAAGATTATCAGGAAAAGGAGTGAAGCACGTCAGAGGATCTGGAAAAGGCGACCACTATGTAAAAATAAAAATTGTAATTCCCAAAAAACTCTCAGGAAAACAAAAGCAACTACTTGAAGAGTTTGAAAAAGAGTCCTCAAAATCCGGCAAAGGGTGGTTCTAAGACATTAAAGAGCAATTTTCTTAAGCAGTTCCCTTGCTCTCATGGCAGCCACCGTGCTGTTAATAAAAGGCTTACCCTTAGGCGAAAACCATGTCAACAAAGCTAATTTATCAGGACGCCTGTTAACAGAAAAATATTCTCCTTCTTCTCCATCCGGCATAAATATCTCTAAACGACCTTTTATTGGATTGTTGCCTTCATCCCTCTCAACAGTGACCTTAGCTCCATATTTTGCTCCGTTTTCATCAATTTGCCTTTCTGCTTCAACTAAAGCTAACATCAATTCTTCAGTAATTCTAGAAACCTCATCCGGAGGTAGTGGTTTATCTATAGATACAATAGCTCCATCATTCCATTCTCTAAAAAGATCTTCTGCTTCCATATAGAAAATTATATTTTTATAAGTAAGATAAGTCAAACAAAATAATACTAAAACAAAAGACATAATGATATACTAAAATTACCTGCCTTATGGGGAGTTTTATTTTATTGCCTTTAATTTTTTTGAAGTTTTGGTTTGCGGAAGCACCGCTTGCCCTTATTTCTTATTTTTCTTCTCTTAACAGTGCTTTCCTAGAACTTTTTTCCCTTCCCCTTTTTATCAAAACATTCTTTAAGCCACTTAAAAATGAATATCGTCAGGGACTAGTCGGATTCTCAATTGGTATGGGAATAGTTATCAAAACATTTTTTATACTTTTTGATTTGAGTTTGTTTATCCTACTTCTTGCGCTAGAGGGCGCTATCATTGTCGGATTTGTAACTTTTCCTTTAGCATCGATTTTACTATGGACAATAATGTAAAAATGTTTGTAAAAATTTATCACTGGTATAGAAGCGCATTGCTGCGAACTATTCGCTTAATTGCTTTTTCACTTCTTTTATTCTTGATATTTTATCAGGTGTCCCAAGGTTATCTTTCTCCTTTTGTACAGTTTTTCTTCAATCTATTCATAATCTCTGAGGTATTTTTCCACTATAAAATAAGTAAATATACTCCAAAAATAGATATAGTAAAAAATAATGGTAAAGATATTTACTTATCCTTCACAATGCAAGCATTATATGGTTTTGTAAATTATCCAAAAACCGTTTTAATGATAAAACTACTTCTTTCATACCCTCAAACAAAAAGTTTTCTAAATAAAATAAATATTTCACAAAAAGAATTGCAGATTATTGATATCGACAAAAAAACTCTTTCACAAAAAGCGCTTGATGTAGCAAGCTCTCTGAATGGAAAATTTGTAACCTCTGTTGATGTTCTCATTGCCTATCTTTACCTTACTGAGGAAAAAACTAAACTTCTTTTTAACAAAGAGTTAAAAGAAGAAGACATGCAAGCAATTGGCTTTTGGTTAAGGAGAGAATTTTCAGAAGAAGAAAATCCTAAAAAAATGCGCGCTAAATTTTATGGTGGAGGAATCGGCGAAGGACTAGTATCCGGCTGGACACCTGAAACCAGAAAATATACTTATGATTTTTCGTATTCCGCCCTACGCGAAGAACCGTTTACCATAGGTCGCGAAGAAGAATTTAGAAATATACTTGAAGCGCTTCTAAAGGTAGAGAACAATAATGCCTTATTAGTTGGTGGAGCAGGTGCAGGAAAAGAAAATTTAGTACGTGCTCTTTGCTACTATAGTTTTTCGGGAGAGCTTGGAGAAGGGCTAAATTATAAACGAGTTTTCCAACTTGATGTCGGAGCGCTCACAGCTGGTGTAGAAAACAGAGGAGATTTAGAAATTCGTCTGGAAAATATAATAGCTGAGCTTTCACACGCCAGAGATGTAATACTCTATATTCCGGATTTTCAAAATATTGTAGGCGCCGGTTCTTATGAGATTGACCTATCAGGCGCGCTTCTTCCTTATCTTAAATCAGGAATCATGCCTATTGTTGCCACTATGACTAAAAGTACTTACAAAACTTATATGGAAAAGAATCCTTTGAAAGAAGCTTTTACAGTTGTAGATTTACCGGTTCCGGAAAAATATATAGCTATACAAATGGCGCTTTGCGAGTCAAGAAAAATTGAAAAGAAATATGGAGCAATATTAACTTACCATGCTATAGAAGAATCAGTTAATTTAGCAGGTAGATTTCTTCAAGATTCATCTCTTCCGGGAAGCGCTATCTCGCTTCTCGAAACAGTTGCTAATTCAACCCGCCTTTCGGGAGAAAGAATTGTTCTTAAAACTCATATAGTTAAAAACGTAGAAAATGTAGCACACGTTGCCGTAGGTGCTCCAAATGAGGAAGAAAAAAATCTTCTTTTAAATCTTGAAACGAAATTACACGAAAGAGTAATAGGTCAAGACGAAGCAATAAGAGAAATTTCTGAAGCTATGAGAAGAATAAGATCAGGAATGGCAAATTCTGAAAGACCTGTATCTTTTCTTTTCTTAGGCCCAACCGGAGTTGGTAAAACTGAAACTGCTAAAGCTTTGGCTTCGCTTTATTTTGGAGGAGAAGAAAAAATGATTAGACTTGATATGAGTGAGTATAGCGATGAGACAGGTTTAAAACGTCTTTTAGGTGCCCCTCCTGGAGAGGGTGACGAAAGAGGAGAATTAACAGATAAGATTCATGATAATCCCTCCTCCCTTGTGCTTTTAGATGAATTTGAAAAAGCACATCCTGAAATTCATAATTTGTTTTTGCAGGTTTTGGAAGATGGAAGATTGACCGACAACAAAGGCGTAACAGTTTCGTTTAGAAATTCTATTATAATTGCTACTTCAAATGCTGGCTCAGAATTTATCCGTGAAGAAATAGAAAAAGGGACTAAAGTTGATAGAATTTTTCACCAAAAACTTCTGGACTACCTACAGACAAAAGGTATTTTTAGACCTGAGCTTTTAAACAGATTTGAAGGAGTAATCACATTTACCCCTCTAAATAGCGAGGAATTAAATCTCATAATAACACTTCTTCTGCAGTCCTTAAAAAGCAACCTTTCTGAGCAAGATATTAATTTAGTTACTGGAGATGATGTGATAGCAAAAATAGCCAAAGAAGGATTTGACCCACAGTTTGGCGCACGACCGATAAGACGTTATATTCAAGATAATCTTGAGGATTTAATCGCTCAGAAAAAATTAAAAGGAGAAATTTCTAGAGGTAAAACCGTAACATTTTCAGTTGACGTAAATAGCAATCTACAACTTACAGTTTCATAGGCGTTGGGGTTGCTATCCCGTTTACAGTAATAACACAATTTTTCCCTTCAATAATACAAACAACATATTTCTGAATTTCTGAATAATTACCATTACCAATTCTAGGCGACAAAACCCACGCTCTTCTATATTCATCGCTTATAGGTGGATTTACTAAAAGCCCAAAACGTTCATCGTCGCCAATGTCAATAATTGCGCTATTAATCTTTGCACCTTTCATTTTTTGTGTCGCAAGCTTTACAAAATCATCGTATTCTTCTTGTTTTATATCCATTTCAATACTTCCCTCTAGAATATCAATGAGTCTAAATACTTTACCCGGATTAAGAATAGTTCCTGCAGAAAATATTTTATCTTTAAAAGCAGTTAGAATTTTTTCCTGCCTTTTTGACCTGGCAAAATCTGAACCTTCAACTCCCAATGCGTGTCTTGAGCGAACATATTTTAAAGCAGTTTTTCCATCCATATATTGTGATCCAGCATCAAAGTGAAGATGCTCATAACGACAAGGAAAAGCTTCATGTTCTGTAGCAGAACCTGTTGCTATCTCTGCCGAAAGACTGGCAATTTTTTCTTCATCTAAGCCACAAGGTTCTGTTTCAAGTCCTGCTATCGGATATGCGTAGTCATCAAAAGTATTATCGACATCAATATCAAGTCCCCCCAGCATATCAACAGCTTTTTCAAATCCGCTAAAATCAATTTTTACAGCATAATCTATCTGTTGTCCCAAAACTTTACTAACAACTGCTTTAGTTAATGGTAGCCCTCCGCCTTTTTGTTTTTCTTCGCCAAATGTATATGCTGCATTAATTTTTGCATTTAGTTCCGGAATCCATAAATCTCGTGGGAGAGAAACAAGTGTAACTCTTTTCGTGTTTGGATCTATGCTTGTAAAAATAACTGTGTCTGTAAGATCAGGACCTTCATGGGTTCCTCCGCCAACTCCAAGAAGAAGAACATTAATTCTGTTTTCTTTGGTTTCTTTAAGTACTACTTCTTTTTGAAAAATCAGTTCCCAAAAAACAGGAACAAATTTAATTAATTTAAAAAGTCCGATTCCAAAAAGAATTAATACAAAAACTAAAAGAGCAACAAATACTCTTTTTCTGACATGTGATTTTATTCTTGAACGCATAAAAATTTAGGAGTTTTTTATTATCTGCACGAAAGAATCAGGATCAAGACTAGCGCCACCAACTAACACGCCATCAATTGATGGCATATTGGTAAATCCGTTAACATTTTCTCCTTTGACGCTTCCGCCATATAAAACATATTCAACTTTGTTTTTTTCTTTAATTTCTTTTATTACTTTTTCTGCATTTTCCGGTGTATCCGGCGTACCACTTCCTATTGCCCAAACTGGTTCATAGGCAGCAATTTTAACCCCATCCGGAATCGGAGTATCTGCTCCCTGCACACAAAAAATTGGAAACAAACTTGCTTCCAAAGATATCTTAACTTTTTTAGCAAGCATTTCGTCATCTTCTTTAAATTCTTTTCGTCTCTCAGAATGTCCTATTATTGTATACTCACAAAATTCTTTAATTTGCTTTACATTTACAGCTCCTGTATATGCTCCTTCTCCAAAAGGAGAAACATCCTGAGCGCCAACACTAATTGGCAAATTAAGTTTAACGCTTAACTCTTTTACTTTTGGAATAAATATAGATGGGGCACAAACAATTATCTCTTTCTCTTCTTTGTTAGCTGTTAGTTGTGAATTGCTAATTGTTTCAAACCACTTTTCTACTTCAGAAGTAGACTTATATGATTTCCAATTGGCAACAATAAAAAGCTTTTTCATGCTACAATAAACTTCATTATACCCTATGGAAAGCACACTTCTCAAGCATTTAAACAAAGAGCAACAAAAAGCAGTTCTGGAAACCGACGGACCAATGATTGTGCTGGCTGGAGCAGGATCTGGGAAAACACGCGTTTTAACCTATAAAGTATTGTATTTAATAGAAAAAGGGATTGACCCTTCAAATATTCTTTGTATTACTTTTACCAATAAAGCTGCAGGAGAGATGAAGGAGCGAATAATAAAACATTTACAAAACCGAAACGCAAGTCCATGGGTTGCAACTTTTCACTCCATGTGTGCAAAAATCTTAAGAGTTGACGGAAAACATATTGGTCTTTCTCCAAAATTTCTTATTTATGACTCAGAGGATCAAATTGAGGCGATTAAACAGGCTATGAAAAAATTTGGTATTTCTACTAAAGACTTTAAGCCCTATTCTGTTCATGCCACAATTTCAGGCGCCAAAAATGAATTAATTGACCATGAACAGTATAAAAGCTTTGCCAGAGGATTTTTCCAAGAAACAGTTGCTAAAATATATCCTGTTTATCAGCAGATTTTAAAAGAAAACGATGCTGTTGATTTTGATGATTTAATTTTAAAAACAATTCAGCTTTTTAAAGAATATGAAAACATTCTGCAAAAATATCAAAACAAATTTCAGTATGTTTTGGTTGATGAGTACCAAGACACTAACAGAGCACAATATGTTTTGACAAAACTTTTGACTGGAAAATGGAAAAATATTTGTGTAGTAGGAGATTTTTCTCAAAGCATATACAGTTGGCGCGGTGCAGATTATAGAAATCTATTAAAATTTAAGGATGATTTTCCTCAGACAAAAACATTTTCTCTTTCACAAAATTACAGATCTACGCAAAAAATTTTGGATGCGGCATCAGAAGTAATTTCCAAAAACAAATCTCATCCTGTCTTAAAGCTTTGGACAGAAAATCCAACAGGAGATGAAATAGAAATTTATGAAGCACAAAGCGAACAAGATGAAGCAGATTATATAATCAGAAAAATTGCTTTTTCCAATATTAAAAACTTGAGTGATGTTGCTGTTTTATATCGAACAAATGCCCAATCACGTGTAATTGAAGAAGCACTACTTCATCATACAGTTCCTTATATACTAATTGGCGGGACAAGATTTTATGAAAGAAAAGAAATTAAAGATGTGCTTTGTTATTTGCGTTTAGTAAACAATCCAAAAGATACCGTTTCACATAAAAGAGCTGAAAAATTGGGAAAAAGACGTTTGGAAAGATTCTTGGAATTTCAAAGCACACTTGAAGAAAAAAAAGACTTATCAACTATTGAACTCCTTGATGGGATTTTAAAAACAACCGGCTATCTGGATCTTTATGATGAAAAAATTGAGGAGGACAGAATGCGTCTTGAAAACATTAAAGAATTAAGATCTGTTGCAATCACTTTTGCCGATCTGACTGATTTTTTGGAAAACGTGGCGCTTGTTGAGCAGGAATATTTATCTGAAAAAGCAAAAACAGAAAATAATAAAAATGCCATAACGCTTATGACTCTACATGCTGCAAAGGGACTGGAATTTTCGATGGTTTTTATAATTGGGATGGAGGAGGGGCTTTTCCCGCACAACAGATCCTTAATGGATAGAGAAGAATTGGAAGAAGAAAGAAGACTCTGTTATGTCGGCATGACAAGAGCAAAGGAAAAATTATTTTTAACTTATGCGAGACGTAGATTATTTTTTGGCCAGAGATCAACTAACACTATTTCCAGATTTGTCCTCGAACTTCCCGAACATGTATTATCAGAGACCGCTGGAAAACTAAAAACAAAAGACGAAGTAGATTTTTAATTATTTATCAGAGAAATAAAATACTCGTGAAATCTTGTGTCTGCTGTAAGCTCCGGATGAAATGAGGTTGCAAGCATATTTTTCTGTCTCACAGCAACTATATTACCATCATATTCTCCTAAAACTTCTACTCCTTCTCCAACTTTTTCAATAATAGGCGCTCTGATAAATGTTGCTAATAGCTTTTTATCTCCCAAAGGTTTTATCTTAATTTCAGTAGTAAAGCTATCAATCTGCCTTCCATAAGCATTTCTGCTAACTGCAATATCCATAAGTCCAAATGGAATTGGTTTGTTTTGAACTATCTTTTTTGCAAGCAAAATCATCCCCGCGCAAGTCCCCCAAACAGGAAGGCCATTTTTTATTTTTTTAATTAAAGGCTCTCTAAGTTTAAAAACATCAAGAAGATTTGCAATAGTTGTACTTTCTCCTCCGGGCATAATGATTCCATCTATACCATCCAAATCTTGAGGTAATCTTATTTCTTTTGCGTGGATTTCAAGTTTTTCTAAGATTTTAATATGCTCTAAAAAATCTCCTTGTAGTGCGAGTACGCCAACTGTAGTTTTTTTTACCATCCTCTTTTAGCAAGTAGTTGCTCCTCCGGCAAGCTGCGGACATCAAGACTTTGCATTGCTTCTCCCAACCCTTTTGAAACTTCAGCAATTATCTCCGGATTTTTGTACTGAGTTGTAGCAACAACAATTGCTTTTGCTCTTTTCAAAGGATCTTCTGATTTAAAAATTCCAGACCCTACAAATACCCCATCGCTTCCAAGCTGCATCATAAGAGCTGCATCTGCTGGCGTTGCTATACCACCTGCTGCAAAGTTTACAACCGGAAGTCTTCCAAGTTTTGCGACTTTTTCAACTAGTTCAACGGGAACTCTATATTCTTTTGCTTTAACAGACATTTGTTTTTTGCTCATCTTTTGCAAAGCAGCTATCTCACTTGTTACAGCTCTTTGGTGTCTTACTGCCTCAACTACATTTCCTGTTCCTGCTTCTCCTTTGGTTCTTATCATAGCAGCGCCTTCATTTATTCTTCTTAAAGCCTCGCCAAGATTTCTGCAGCCACAAACAAAAGGCACTTTAAAAGGGTGTTTATCTACGTGGAATTCTTCATCAGCTGGAGTTAAAACTTCTGATTCGTCAATATAATCAATTCCCATCGCTTCCAAAACCTGAGCTTCAACAAAATGTCCGATTCTGCATTTTGCCATTACAGGAATTGTCACAGCGTCCATGATCTTCTGGATCATTTCAGGATCAGACATACGTGCCACTCCTCCTGCTGCGCGGATATCAGCTGGTACTCGCTCAAGAGCCATTACAGCACAAGCGCCTGCTTCCTCAGCTATTTTGGCGTGCTCTACATTTACAACATCCATTATTACCCCACCTTTAAGCATTTGTGCTAGACCTTTTTTTATCTCCCATGAGGCTGTCTTTTTCATGCCTCAATTATACCTTAATCGAGCCTAAAAACAAGGGCAAACGGTTTTCTGTTAAAATATACTTATGATAATTAAAAATATAAGTCATGAAGATAGAAAAATATTTGACGAGATTGTTTCACATCCACTGCAAGCTTTTGAATGGGGAGAGTTCCGCGAAAAAACTGGAGTAAAAGTAATTCGTCGTGGATTTTTTGACCCTTCGACAGGCTCAGGGCAAGATAAATTAATTTCCGGATTTCAATTAACAATTCATAAAATTCCACATACTTCTTTTACAATCGGCTATTTACCAAAAGGGGAGAATCCAACGCAAGAAATTTTGGAAGAACTATATAAAATTGGCAAAGAAGAAAAATGTATTTTTATTCAATTAGAACCAAATATTATCAGAAGTCAAAATCATTACAAAATACAAAATACAAAATACAAAATACAAGAATCTGCTCATCCATTATTTACCAAATATACTTTTGTACTAGATTTAACAAAAAACGAGGAAGAGCTTTTAAAAAATATGCATCCAAAAGCAAGATACAATATTAAGGTTGCACAAAAACATGAAGTAACAGTTGAAGAAGATAATTCAAATAAAGCCTTTGAAGAATATCTAAAATTAACACGAGAGACTACTCGAAGACAGGGTTTTTACGCTCACTCTGAAAAATATCATAGGCAACAATGGGAAATGCTTTCTCATAAAGCAAATAAAAACGAACTTTCATCTCATCTTTTAGTTACAAAATATAAAGGAAAAATTCTAACTACATGGATTTTATTTATTTTTAAAGATACATTGTATTATCCATACGGAGCATCAAGTAGCGAGAATAGGGAAGTGATGGCAAGTAATCTCATGATGTGGGAGGCAATAAGATTTGGCAAAAAACTAGGCCTTAAGAAATTTGACATGTGGGGAGCGCTCGGTGAAGATCCTGATAAAAATGATCCTTGGATTGGATTTCATAATTTTAAACAAAAATATGGTCCAGCGCATGTAGAATTTGTTGGAAGTTTTGATTTTATAATAAACCCACTTTTGTATCAGATTTACAAACTTGCGGACAAACTAAGATGGTTAATTTTGAAAATAAAAAAATAAATTATATTTATTTTTTTGGAATTTTATATACATAAACTTCGTTTTTCTTATCTTCAGCAATCATCGGTAAATCAATTTTGTAAACAAATGTTATGATTCGCGTTCCCGGTTTTAATTCTTTCAATAGTTTTGGCTTTAGACGATTCAAAGTCTTTGGAATAAGATACATAATTACAACTGTTGCATTCGATACGTCTACATCAAAAAAATTCTTTCTAACTATCTTTAGCTTCCCAGATAAACCATTAAATAAAATTCTAATTTTTGAAATCCAAAATCTTAAAGGATCTATTTCAACACCAAATCCCTTTGCCCCAAATTCTTTAGTTGCAGTAATAAGTGCCGTACCATCACCAGATCCCAAATCGTAAACAACATCGCCTTTTTTAATTTTCGCCAGTTTGCACTGAATTCTGGCGATTTTTTTTGATGTTCTCCACCAAGGAGACCATGGACTATCAGGAGGCCAAATCATAGAAAGAAGAAAAAGAAGGATTAAAAGAGTAAGAAAGATTAATAAATATGCAATCATTTAAAGATAACCTTTCCGATAATATTTCTTTTTGAAATCATACCAAATTTTCTACTATCAATGCTATCTTTTTTATTGTCTCCGCTTAAAAAGTAATTATTAATTTTAATTTTTGTTATTCGTTTTATAAAAATTTTTCCATTAATATTTGCAGCAATAATATCATTGACTTGTGGTTTTTTGAAGAAAAAATAAAAACGATTTACTAAGACTATTTGTCTATCATCTAAGGTAGGGGACATACTATGGCCTGCAATCTTAAATTTCAAAATAGGAGATAGGTTTAATAAAAAATTATTTAGCGGTTTTTGTTTTTTTGAAGACATCTGCAATCTCATCGATTAAATCAAGAAGTTTTTGTCCATCAGCAGGATCAACTGATTTTTTAACCTGTCCTGCTGCTTTGGTGGCTCTCCAGAAAAGATCGTGAAGATTTGGAAATTTTTCCAAATGCTCTGGTTTAAAATAATCAGTCCATAAAACCCACAGATGATGCTTCACGAGTTCTGCTCTTTCTTCTTTGACAAAAACAGCCCGCCACTTTTGTTCTTCTTCATGAAGGTCTGAATATTTTTCCAAAATCTTCATAATGCTTTCTGCTTCAATTCTTGCTTGAGCAGGATCATAGACCCCACACGGCAAGTCACAATGAGCGTATGCAATTTGAGTGGGTAAAATTTTGCCAATAAGATTAATAAGCTTCATCTTAAAACAATAATACTGCTTTAAAAAAAATAAATCAACCTTTACTTGCTAATTCATTTGCCAATCGATCCACCCGATCATTGTTCGGATCTCCTGAGTGCCCAAGTACTTTTACGTATTCAACTTGTAAATTGTTTTTGTCAATCACATTAGCTATATTTTCAAAAATTTCTCTATTTACTTTTACTTTTGAATGGTGCTTACTAACGCCATATAAACTAATTTGACTATCTGTATGAAGTTTTATTTTTTTATACCCTCTATTTGCTGCCCAAGATAAAGCATGATAAATTGCCAGGCCTTCAGCAGTATTGTTTGTTTGCTTTCCCTCAACAAGACCAGCCATTTCTGTATCTCCAGAAACAAATGCCCACGCAGCACGCGCATTTGGTTTGCCGTTATTAGTACATGCGCCGTCAGTCCAAATCTCAACATATATTGATTTATTTTCTTTCATAAAGGATATTATAGCAGGATTATAAAATAATCTTACTGCTTTTAATTCAAGTATCTCCCCTATCTTAGGTTAGCAGTTAACTTTATTTACTGCCAAAACTCCTCTACCCTACATACAAATGTTAATAAAATTATGTATAATAAAAATAATCTATGCCTCAAACACTATTCTATACAATCTTAATAATTCTTATAGCAGTTATAATCGATCAAATATTACGCTTTATTATAAGGGTGCCAAAACGATTTGATAGCAGAAGGTCACGCACGTACGTAAGTATTCTCAGTAACCTAACAACAGTTGTCATATATTCAACAGCTTTATATGTAATTTTTTTACAATTTAATATCAATATTACAGCTCTTCTTGCATCAGCAGGTATCGCAGGTATCATAATAGGTCTCGGAGCAAAATCCCTTATTGAAGACGTTATCGCAGGCATTGCGCTACTTACACAAGATTCCATAGTAACAGGTGATGTTGTAAAAATTGATGACCTTGAGGGATCAATTGAACATATCGGCTTCAGAACACTTACAATTCGCACCGAAAACAACAGTTTATACATAATACCCAATGGACAGATTAAAAAAATAGTCAATTTTTCCCGCCATAAAAATCGTCATTTTGTAACTATTCCTGTTAAAGTTGATCAGGATATCGAGCAGGTTTTAAAGATATTTAATGAGGCACTAATCTTATTAGAAAAAGATGAAGAATTTAGCGATGTCCTTTATCAAGGCTCAAAGGTTGATGGCATTGAGGATTTTCGCATGGAGGGAACACATATGCTTATCAGGACAAGCCTAATAAGTCACCCTGCGCACAGACTTACCATAGCAAGGAAATTTAGATATTTAGTAAAAACATTGTTTGAGAAGCACAAATTGCATTTTAACTAGAACTTGACAAACAACTATTTCTTATGCTCTACTATATATATCTATGAAAAGAAGCCGTGTAAAAAGATCTTCAGCTAGAAAGACAACCAGACGTACAGCTAGTAGACACAGCATGCATTCAACTTTTCTTCTACCCTTTAGCTTCAGAAGAATAATTTTAGTTACTACATGCATTGCTCTTTTTATCGTAGGTTACGTTTTAATAAGTGGCGAGGGTAGACAATCCGTTGCCGGTATTGCTATAACAAAAGGATTATTTGCAGAGGCTACAATTGATATGCCAAAAGCTGAAGGCACAGTTTCTTACAATATTTATTACAAAGAAGCAAATGATGGCGCTTATAAAAATACTGTTCGTGAAATTCCTACAACTGTAAAACAGTACACTATATCCTACCTAACAAAAAATGCAAAATACGTTTATAAAGTTGCAGCTGTAAACACTTCAGGAGCTGAATTCTGGTTTTCAGACGAAAAACCTCTTGATAATCTCCGACCAATGTAATGGGTGAAAAATTACAAACAGCGACATTTGCCAATGGGTGTTTTTGGTGCACTGAAGCAATCTTTAAAAGAGTAAAAGGTGTTGAGACCGTTCAGTCTGGCTTTTCTGGCGGAAAGAAAGAAAACCCAAACTATGAACAGGTTATGACAGGAATAACAGGCCATGCAGAATCAATACAAATTACTTTTGATCCGACAATCATCTCATATGAAACAATTTTGGATATATTCTTTGCAACGCATGATCCAACAACGCCTAATCAACAAGGATATGATGTAGGCGAAGAATATCGCTCAGCTATTTTTTATCATACAGACGAACAAAAAAAGATAGCAGAAGAAAAAATTAAACAACTTGGCAGTTCTGGTAAATACGACGCTCCAATAGTAACCGAGGTTACTCGTTATACAAACTTTTTTTCTGCCGGACCTGAGCATCAAAATTTCTATGAAAGCGGCAAACGCCCTGATTATTGTCGAGTTATAATTGATCCCAAAATCCAAAAATTATTAAAAGAATTTAGTAAAGTGGTTAAAGAAGAATATAAATAAATTAAAGTAGTCCCATTTTTTCTTTCACTTCTTGCATTGTTACGTCAGCAAGTTTTTTTAATTGCTCTGCATGATCCTCGATAATTTCATCAACCAATTTAGGATTTTCCTCAAACTCTTTTCTTTTCTCTTGAATTGGTTTTAGTTCTTTATAAATAGCGTCTGCCAAGACCTGCTTCATCTCAGAATAACGGATTCTTTTCTCCCGATAGTCAACAACAAATTTTATAAACGTATCCTTATCAACAAACAATTTAAGCAGGGTAAACAAATTACCTACACCGCCTGTCTCCGGAATATTCCCCCCCACTGTGCCACTATCTGTAGGTGATTTTGCCAATTTGCTTTTAATTTTATCTAAATCATCAGCTAGGTTTATATAGCTTCCTTCAACAGATTTACTCATCTTTCCCTGTCCTAAAAGCGATGGCACATAGCCTCCTTCTGTTTTGAATCGCTGAGGTTCAGGAAATGTATTGCCAAACATATCATTAAACTTACGCGCAATTTCACGGGTTACTTCAAGATGCGGTTCCTGATCAATACCAACAGGTACTAAATCTGCTTTATACAACAAGATATCTGCTGCCATAAGAACTGGATAATACAAAAGCCCCATATTAACGTATTTGGGATGCTGCGCTTTTTTTTCTTTATATGTTGGCAAATCTTCTAGTCTACTTACCGGATAGATTGTTGAAAGAAAATACGCCAGTTCTGCATGAGGGGTTGTTGATTGAATTTCTAATAAACATTTTTTGGGATCAAGCCCTGCAGCTAAATAATCCAAAATAACATCCCGTATCGACTGTTTCAGTGCCTTGGGATCATAAGGAGTTGTGATTGCATGAAGATCAACAACTGAAAAAACACATTCATATTCATCCTGTAGAGTAAGCATGCCCTTAACAGCGCCTAGGTAATTCCCAAGGTGCAGTCTGCCAGTAGCTCGTATCCCTGAATAAACTCTCTTTTTCATATTCTTATTGTATCATTAACTCTTTAAAAAATCGCTTAATATGTTTATGTATTTCGTCTTTTTTTGAAGTTTTAATTATATCAATTACCGCGCTTCCTATAACCGCAATATCTGCATGATCTTTAAGCATATTAATATGTTCTTTTTTGGAAATACCAAAACCAACAGCAATTGGTAGATTAAACACTCCACGTATTTTTTTTAGATAGCCTACAATTTTTGAATCTAGCGTGTCTTTCGCTCCAGTTGTCCCCTGCCGTGCCGTAAAGTAGACAAACCCATTAGCAACTTTTGCATTTTTCTTAAGTCTCTCTTCTGAAGATGCGGGTGATAATACTTGAATCGTATGTAAATCATATTCTTTTACATACTGATAAAAATGTTCTTCCCTTTCTTCGTCAATCGGCATATCTGGAACTATCAAGCCATAAGCACCTGAATTTTTTGCGTCTCGACAAAATCTTTCTACACCATATTTAAAAACCGTATTGTAATACGCCATAAAAAGAATTGGAATTGATATTTCAGATGAAAGTTTTTTCATTACTGAAAAAGCGTCTTTTACTTTTGTGCCCTTTTCCAAAGACTCCTCACAGGCTTTCATAATAGTTGGACCATCGGCAAGTGGGTCTGAAAATGGAATCTGGAGCTCCACAATATCGACACCCGATTTTTCCATTGTCTTCACAATAGAAATTGTCTCATCAAGACTTGGATAACCAACGACAACATGTGCCATAATTTTAATTTTCTTATTCATAACCCTCCCCTATTTGTTTTTCCATAAACTTATAAAAGTTTTTATCTTTAAATGCTTTTGTCAAAATAAAAATATCTTTATCTCCCCTTCCCGAAAGATTTACAACTATAACTTTGTTTTTTGTAAGCTTAGGAGCAAGTTTAATTGCATAAGAAACAGCATGCGCTGATTCAAGAGCAGGTATTATCCCCTCTTCTTTTGCTAAAACTTTGACTACGTCTAATGCTTCTTCATCAGTTGCTGAAGCAAAAATTACCCGTTTACTATCATGTAAAAAACTTAACTCCGGTCCAATTCCCGGATAATCAAGTCCAGCTGAAATGCTATGTGTTTTTTGAATCTGCCCATTACTGTCCTGTAGAAAATATGATTTGTAGCCTTCAACCACACCTACCGACCCGCTTCCCGATAAGCGAACTGCATTTTCGCCAATCTTACTTCCTTTCCCTCCTGCTTCCACGCCAATAAGTTTTACTGATTTGTCTCTAATAAAATTATAAAAAGCTCCCATCGCATTACTTCCTCCACCAACGCATGCAATCACATAATCGGGTAGTTTATTTTCAGTTTTTTTTATCTGCTTTTTTATTTCCCTGCCAACAATTGATTGAAAATCACGATTCATTGTCGGATATGGATGTGGTCCAACAACAGATCCCAGTAAATAATGTGTGTCTTTTACATTTTCAATATAATCTTTAAGTGCTGCATTTACTGCATCTTTTAAAGTTCTACTGCCAAAAGTAACCGGCACAACAGTTGCTCCCAAACTCTCCATGAGAAATACATTTGGACGCTGTCTCTCAATATCTACTTCTCCCATATAAACAGTGCATGAAAATCCAAGTTTTGCTGCAACTGTAGCTGTTGCCACCCCATGCTGCCCTGCACCGGTTTCTGCAATAAGCCTTGCCTTTCCAAGTCTTTTTGCGATGAGTGCTTGACCGATACAATGAGTGATTTTATGTGCACCTGTATGATTGAGTCCTTCATTTTTTAGATAAATTTTTGCACCGCCCAATTTTTTAGTCAGATTTTTTGCAAAAACTAAAGGAGTTGGACGACCGGAAAAATTATTTAATAAATCCTTAAATTCTTTATGAAATTTCGGATCTTTTTTTGCTTTTTCATATTCTTTTTCCAATTCAATAAGAGCCGGCATCAGCATTTCCGGCACATATCTTCCTCCATATTTTCCAAAATGACTTTTCATAAATTTACCTTCTTTACATTCTTAATAAACATTTTTATTTTTTTTAAATCTTGCTTTCCATTTGTTTCAATTCCCCCAGCTACGTCAACTGCAAACGGTTTTATTTTTTTAATAACATATAAAACATTTTCAGGAGTTAGTCCTCCTGAAAAAAATATTTTATGTTTTTTTGCAATATTTTTTGCAATATTTAAATCAACCATTTCTCCTTTTCCTTGTATTTTCCTGTCGATTAATAAATAAGAAATATTTTCATTCATTTTTGAATTCAACTCCAAATCATATTTTTTTATTATCTTTCTTCTTATATTTTTTATATAATCTTCATTTTCTTCTCCATGCAATTGCACAAAGTCTAAATTCAGCGCATCTGCAACGTTGTTTACCTCATCGATAGGAGTATTTTGAAAAACCCCAATAGTTCTCACTTTTTTCCCAATAGTATCTATAATTTTTTTTGCTTTCTCGGGATCTATACATCTTTTAGATTTTGGCACAAAATTAAACCCCAAAAAGTCAGCGCCTGTATCAACTGCTACCTCTGCGCTTTCTAAATCTCTAATTCCACAAATTTTTACTTTGACTTTCATGTTTTTAATCTTTCAATAAATTCTTTAATGTTTTCTGTTTTCATCAGGCTTGTTCCAACTAGCACTCCTCTTGCTCCTGCGTTTTTATACTTTATTACTTCTTTTTTGGAATTAATTCCTGAAAAACCTAATTTAATATATTTGTTTGGTATTTTTTTTATTAATTTACAGGCTGCATCAATATCAATTTTAAAATTTTCTAAATTTCTGGCATTAACCGCAATAATATTTGTTTTTGTTGCAAGTGTTTTTTTCAAATCTTCTTCATTATTCATTTCAACAACCGGTTCAATATCTAATTCAAAACAAAGCTCAACAAAACTTTGTAATGTTTTTTTATCAACTAGTCGAGCAATTAAAAGCAGGGCATCAGAGCCAACTTCTTTTGCCTGATAAATTTGTCTTTTATCAATCACAAAATCTTTCTGCAAAACAGGAAGTTTTATTTGTTCTCTAACTAATTCAATAGATTTAACATCGCCCTTAAAAAAATATTTTTCAGTAATTATTGATATCGCATCTGCTCCTCCCTTTTCATATTTTTTGACTCGATCCAATAACTTTTCTTTTGAACCAAGATTAGGATTTGTAGGAGAAGCAAATTTTACCTCAGCAATTAGTCCTATGTTTTTGGCAGACAAAATTTTTTCTTTAAACAATAAATTGTTTTTATTTTGTGAGAGTTCTAATTTTTTCTTTTCAATAATTTTTAAAAGTATATTATGCATATTTTTGCGTCTCCTTTATAAGGTTTTCCAAGACTTGCTTTGCTTTACCACTATCAATTGACTCTTCTGCCAATCTAATTCCCTCTTTAATATTTTTTGCTTTTCCAGAAATATACAATGCAACCGCACTATTTAAAATAACAATATCTCTTTTGCAATTTCTAACTCCTCCTAATACTTCAATAATAAATTTAGAATTTTGTTTTGCAGATCCTCCAACTATTTCTCTTTTTGAATATTTTTCAAATCCGTATTTTGTCGGATCAATAATATATTTTTTGACTTTATTATTTTTTAATTCAAAAACCTTTGTCTTATCAGAAATACTTATTTCATCCATTCCATCTTTGCTCGTAACTACAATAAGATGTTTGTATTTAAGATTTTTACCAACATTAATTAATTTTTCTGCAATTTCAACATTTGGAACACCAATAAATTGCCTATCAACAGATGCTGGATTTGCAAACGGTCCAAGAAAATTAAAGATAGTTCTTATTTTTAATTCTTTTCTAACTGCCACAACATTTTTTATTGCGGGATGAAAAGCTGGCGCAAATAAAAAAACCATACCGACTTTGTCAAAAACTTTTTCTGCTTGTTCTTTTGAGAGATTAATATTTATACCAAGTGTTTCTAAAACATCAGCGCTACCACTCTTACTACTTGCTGCTCTGTTTCCATGTTTTGCTACTTTTACTCCAGTCCCAGCTACTACAAATGCTACTGTAGTTGAAATATTGAAACTATTACTACCATCTCCACCTGTTCCACAAACATCAATTGCTTTTTTTGCGTTAACCTTAGTCATTTGTTCTCTCATCGCCTTAATAAAACCGACAATTTCATCTGTAGTTTCTCCTTTCATTCGAAGAGCAGTAAAAACTGCAGCAAGCTGCGTTGGTAAAACCTCACCTTTCATCACAGATTGTAAAAATATTTTTGCCTCTGACATTGACAGGTTTTTTCTTTCCAATAATTTATTTAATAAATTTGTTATTTCCATATTATTTACTTCTTAATAAAAAATTCTTTAATAAAATTTTTCCTCCGTCTGTTGCAAATGATTCCGGATGAAATTGAATTCCTTCAATTGGGTATTTCTTATGTCTAAGTCCCATGATTTCTTCTGTGTCTCTTGCAAGAGCAGTAATGACAAGATTTTCTGGAAAACTCTTTTTTTCAACAATAAGAGAATGGTATCTCATAACCTCAATATCTTGGGGAAGATCATAAAAAACACCTGTTTCATCGTGGAAAATAATACTTGTTTTTCCATGCATTGGCTTTACTGCTCTTACTACTTTTCCACCAAAATAATGGGCAATTCCCTGCATACCAAGACATACTCCTAATATAGGTATCGTTTTACCAAGTTTTGTGATTACGTCGGAGCATACTCCGAAATAAACTTTGTCACCTGGATCACCAGGACCTGGAGAAATAATAATTCTGTCATACTTTCTTTTTTCAATTGCAGCAAAACTCAATTCATCATTTCTCACAACATCCAAAACGACACGTTTTTTTAAATCCTGCAACAATTCTCCTATATGCTGATAAAGGTTATATGTAAACGAATCATAATTATCAATAATTAGAACTCTCATACTTCTTCTAATACCTTTCTCATTGCCGCAAGCTTATCAGTTATTTCCTGATATTCTCTTTCTGCAACTGAATCGTATACAATTCCGCTACTAGTTTGCGTATAAGCATAATTATCGAAAATAAATAATGATCTGATCGGAAGGGTAAAAATACAATCTCCATTAAAACCAAACTGACCAACTGCTCCGCCATATGGTCCCCTTGCATCTGGCTCATTGCGATCAATAATTTTTACTGTCTCAATTTTTGGCGTACCGCAAACTGTACCCATAGGAAAATTACTGGCAAGCCCTGAAAACATATCCTCTTCTTTTTTTATAATTCCAACGACTTCGCTTGATATATGCTGAACATGACTCAATTTTTTAATTTCCATTAGATCTCTTACTTTTACAGAGCCAAAACGACTTATATGACCTACATCATTTCTAGACATATCAACAAGCATGACATGTTCTGCTTTTTCTTTCGGGTCATTTAGGAGTTTTCTTGCTAATTCTCTATCCTCCTGCTTTGTTTTTCCCCGTCTTGCTGTTCCGGCTAACGGTTTAGTCGTTATTTCACCATCCCGCAAAGAAAATAAAAGCTCTGGACTTGCACCAATTAACTTTTTATTCTTAAACTTCAGATAATACATAAACGGTGACGGATTAACTTTACGTAATTTTGTATAAATCTCTATAGTATCTCCAATTATTTCGTATTCAGATTTCATTCCTACCTCACACTGAAAAGTATTTCCTGCCCTAATCTCTTCTAAGACTTTCTCGACAATTTCTCCATGTTCTTTTTTTGTTAAACCATCTTTTATAAATGTGATTTTTACTTTTTTCTCTAAAAGTTTAGTTTTTGAGATTTTTTTAACAAGATCTAATCTGTTTTGATCATAATAAAAATAAAAAATTTCACCGGTTAATTTATCCAAAATTAATCCATCTGTATATGCACCAAATAAAAACTGGTCAAACTTTTCATGAACTTTTACCGAGATTGAGGTTTCGAAATAATTAACTGCCTCGTAACTCAGATAACCGATAAGTCCTCCGGTAAAATGTCGCGCCAGAGTTGTTTCAGGCATTATTTTTTTTAGCGTCTCATATGAATTTTTTACTTGGTACTCTTTGCCATCAAAATAAAACATATTTTCTTTTGCAGAAATAATATGTTTTGGTGAAAATCCTATCAAAGAGTAACGAGAAAACTTCTCTTCTTTTGCTAGAGATTCATAAATAAAACATGTGTCAAAATACTGTTCTATTTTCTGAAACAGTGTATAAAAATCCACATCCTGTGCAAATTTTATATATGTTGGCTTCTTGCCAAGTTTTATTTTTGGTATTTTTTTCATAAAAAAACCGCCTTTGCAAAAATTCAATTATTTGAATTCTTACAAGGACGGTTACCCGTGGTGCCACCTCGTTTTTTACTTATTCATGCTATGCTCCGAATGCTTCCGACACATAGTACTGTCTGTTATGCAGTTTCGTCTCTGCCGCATTATGTATTTTGCGAAAGCTCACCGAGTCCAACACACCGGATCGCAGCTTTACTATGGAGATTATATAAACAATCCTTACTATTGTCAAACTTTGAGGATATGACCGACTATTAAGCCAATCGCAGTCGTAACTCCACCCAAAAGAAACATTTCAAATGCACTTTTAAATGGATCTACTTTTACTATCTTTGCTTTTACAAACCCTAAAACCAAAAGCCCTACTAAGGCAAAAAGTATACTAAAAGTTGAAGATAAAGCAATTGGCATAGTTATCACTGGAGCAAGCGGAATAAGTCCACCCAAAAAATAAGACAAAAACATTAAAATACCAACAATAAACAAATTGTCCGTATGTCTGCCTGTTTTATCCAGTTGGTGTACAGATTTTTCACTCATATATTGTCCGACGCCCATAGACAATGCCTCAACAACAATTGTTACTACGCCGGCAAGAATTACAATATTTTTATCGCTTGTACCAGTTGCGACACCAACAACTACTCCCGTTGTAGAAACTAAAGCATCCTGAAAGCCAAAAATAATACTACGTAGATAATCTTCGTGGAGACCTTTTTTAAACATGTGATTATTCAACTATCAAGTTGCCCTTCATACCCATTTTACGGTGGCTACCAACACTGCAGTAGAACTCAAAAGTACCTTTCTTGTCGGGAGTAAATTCTACCGTGGTAGTACCTTCATTTATTGTTTCTGATCTGACATTGAATTCATCTAAAACAAAGTCATGAGACATTTTTCCTGCATTTTTAAGAGTAATTGTCACTTTTTCACCTTGTTTCACCCGGATTTCATTTGGCTTGAAGTAAAATTCTCCACCCTCAACTGTAATTGCGTTAGCAACTAATTCTGTTGATGTTTGACTTGGTACTACAGTTTCTTGAGTTTCGGTAATTTTTGCATTTTGTGCAGTTTTACTTTGGTTATTTGTCATCCAGAAAGCGCCAATAATAACAATTATTACAACAATAATACCAACAACTAATGCTAGATTAACGCCTTTTTGAGGTTCAGATGCAGAAGGAGTCTGTTGATTTTCGTCCATACCACCTATATTTGTATCATATTTTGTAAAAAATGCAACTGCTTAATAATAGCTCACATTTATCTCAAAACTAAAAGACAGCAAAATCTTCTTTATCAACTTACAGATTTTATCGCAAGGCGGGAAAAATAAATTTATGTTAATATAAACCTATCTACAATGAGAAGGTTGGTAGGATATTTCATCCTTTCATTTATCTCTTTCTGTGTTTTTACGGCTGTATTTCATACAGCAGCAAGAGCAGAAGTAACAATTCCCATTCTTACTCCTCTGACACCAACGCCTACCATTACTCCCTCCCCTACACCGACTAATACACCTACCCCAACCCCAACCTCAACACCATCGCCTACTCCAACTAACACTCCAACGCCTACTCCTATCGCCGCACCAGCTGACCTTGAATCGCTTTTTGAAAAATATAGTAGCGTATATAGCGTTGATAAAGAAAAATTGAAAAGAATTGCAGATTGCGAATCACACTTTAACCCAAATGCAAACTGGAGAGATATATATCTTGGTATGTATCAATTCTCAGAGAGTTCATGGAGAGCAACCAGAACACAAATGAACCTCGACTCAAATCCTGATTTAAGAACAAATGCAGAAGAGTCAATAAAAACTGCCGCCTTTAAAATAAGCGTTAATGGACAAAATGCCTGGCCGAATTGCCAGTAACTTTACTATTTGTGCATCTTGTTCCAAATTAGGGCAAAAACTTTTCCTAAAACAAATCCTACTGCAAATGTTACAACTATAAGAGTCAATGATCTTGTTAAATCAAAGCCTGTTACAATATATGGATTTTCTATCATGTGTGCCCAAAAGATAAAATTTAACAAAGGCTGTCCCCAGTTTAAAATAACAAGCAGACTCCAAACTACGTGCACACCGCTAAAAAATAGACCGACTGTCATTGCAGTTTTGTATACATCCAATTTCATGTATTCTCACCTCCTTTCACTGTCTTCAGCTTACTACTTTTTCTCTGTTTTTCCAATATCTTAGGTCTATCTTAATACGATCTTTGCTTTACAGGATTGTTGGATGCGGTTTAAATATTAAAATTTGTTCCAGAGGATCTGATTGGTTACTTCATGGTGATATTGCACTTCTGAATCTTTGACTAAAGTTCCAAGAGCTTTTGGACTTCTGTCAGCTGCAGCCTGTTTATATTTAGCGAATTTCTCTTTATTTTCTTCTCCCATTAATTTTGTTGTAAAATCATTTGACTTAAATAATCTAATTGCATCATAGATATTATCCGGAAGGAAGCGGAGCCTATCTCTTTTGTCTTCTTCTTTCTTAAGTTTTTCTCCTTCTGTACCAACTTTAATAATCGTAAATAAAACTAAATATGGGTTAGCATCCGGAGCAACAGAGCGCACTTCAATTCTTGCGGTTTTTTCGTTACCAACAGGAATTCTAATCATCGATCCTCTATCTATTGGAGAGACTTTAATTTGATTTGGTGCTTCAAAATGAGGGTCAAGCCTACGATATGCATTAACTGAAGAATTTAATATCAGGCAAATTTCTGGTGCGTGATTAAGAAGTCTTGAAATGTATTCCCAAGCAATCTTTGAAAGACCATCTTCTCCTTTTGGATCATGAAAAATATTTTTACCGTTTTTAGCAAGAGAAAAATTGGTATGCATACCGGAACCATTAATACCCATAACTGGTTTTGGTAAAAATGTAGCCGTCATTCCAAGAGTTCTAGCAACCTGTCTACAAACTAGTTTATATAGCTGTACTTTATCTGCTGCCTGCAAAACTTCTGAATAAGCAAAATTCATTTCAAATTGACTTGGAGCAACTTCCGGATGATCTTTTTCATTTTTGAAACCCATTGCTCTTTGAGCCTCTGCACAGCGATCTATGAATTGACGTAATTTATCAAGAGGCAAAGAATGGAAATACCCGCCGGTTGAGATAAGTTTAAACTCATGATTGCTCATGTATTCCTGCTCTGCATTCACACCGTCAACCACAAATCCTTCAATCTCAGCCGAAGCATAGGCAGTGACTCCATCTTTCTTTTTTAGTTTTTCAGTCAAAAGCTTTAATTGTCCACGAAAATCTGAAATATAAGGTGTTCTGTCGCGTCCTAGTACTGAAGCAAAGAAAATTACTTTTCCCGGTCCAAAAATATCAGCCGGCAAAAACTTAATTGATCCCCAGTCAACATCAAGTCTAAGATCTGATTCATGCTGAGCAGAAAACCCTCGAATTGATGAGCCATCAAAAGTTAAGTTATCTAAAGAATTAAGGAAAAATTTCTTATCATAATCAAGCATATGAAATCTTCCTTCAATGTCAGTAAAACAAAGGGTTACTGCTTTTATTTTCTTTTCCTTTATAAGATATGCTATATATTCTCTTTTAAGAGCGGCTTGAGTAAGTTTTGTGGCTTTTTCAGAAGCCGCAAGATTCATTTCTTCCAGCTTTTCATATGGTATTTCGAGGAAAGTTCTTAAATTACTATCTGCCTGAGTCATAATTTAGTATATAATTAGTATTAAAATAATCCATTTTAATATAATTGTCAAGAGGGAAAATATAATTTCTTACTTATTTAACAATCTTTTCTATATTTAAGAGAAGTACGGGATCGCCCACCATGTTATTGGATCAACAAACCTGTAGTTTTTGTTTAGAGAATTAATTTCTTCAATTTCATCTTTTGCTAGTGCAAAATCAAAAATATCAATATTCTCTACAATTTTTTCTCTGGAAACACTTTTTGGTATTACAACAGTTCCTCTTTCTATGGCCCAATCAAGAAGAATTTGCGCTGGGGTTTTTTTATATTTTTTAGACAAATTTATTATTATTTTTTCTGATAATAAGCTTGGTCCATTTTTCCCAATAACTCCCGGACGACCGAGAGGAGAATATGCTGTAACAGCAATGTTTTGATGCTGACAGAAATCTACTAATTTCTGTTGGGTGTTAAATGGATGAAGTTCAATTTGGTTTACAGCTGGTTTTATGTTTGCATAAGTTAATAAATCAACAAGCATCATTGTAGTAAAATTAGCGACACCAATTGATTTTACTAATCCTTTTTTAACTAAGCTCTCCATTGCTTCCCATGTTTGCTGAATTGATATATTTTCTGTAATTATTCTTCCATTTGTTGGATTAAGAGGCTCTGAATTACCACCTGATTTGAAAGCAATTCCCCAATGGATTAGGTAAAGATCTAAATATTCAAGTTGCAAATCAGCTAAAGTTTTTCTACAGGCTTTTTCTACATCGTGAGGATCGTGATCAGTATTCCATAATTTACTCGTAATAAAAAGGTCTTCACGCTTTACTGGCTTCCCAATAATATCTTTAAATGCAACTCCAATTTCCTTTTCGTTTCCATAAATACTTGCACAATCAATATGGCGATAGTCTGCAGTGTTGACTGCAAATTTTATAGCTTCCCCTACTTCACTTACTCCTGCTTTCCAAGTCCCAAGACCAATAACTGGAATATCTTTACCATTATTTAGTTTTAGAGTTTTTTGCATACCTATCTAAGTCCCACAAAAAGACCGACTGCAATTATAGCAAGCCCGATAAAAAGCCTAACTGTTATTACTTCCCCAAGCACAAAATATGCGATTATTCCTGCAATAATTGGGGTTAATAAATAAAACATTTGCTGTTGCCAAATAGGAAAATGCTTAAAACCCAAAATGAGAAGCAAAAATCCAAAGAAATTCAAAATCCCAACAAGAACAAGTGGCAGAATATTTGCTTTCAAAATTTCCGGTTTAATCGAGAAAGGATGTTCAAATATTATGCTTCCTATAAACGAGAGGAGAAAAAGAACAAACATCGAAATTGCCATAATGGTCATCGGTGCAAGCTCCGCATTGGCTTTTTTTTCAAGAGGAGTAAGAGATGCATATAGTACGGTTGATGCAACCATGATAATAATGCCAACAAACCTTTCCATTGAGGATATTATAACTAAAAGAGATTAAGTTTTATAGAAGAATAAAAATCAGTCCTCCAATTACAGTTAGCGCCATTCCTACTATCCCAATGCCTACAAAAGTATCGCCAGGACCTGATGGTGGTATGGTTGGAGGAACAGTAACAGTATTTGTTGGCGGAGGCGGCGTGTTTGTAGACCGAGGCGGTGTTGGGGTGTCTCCCGGTAAAGTCGGAGTAGGTGTAATTTCCGAGGTTGGAGTTGGAGTGGATGAAGGACCATTGGTTGGTGTTACTGTTGGAGTTGGTGTGTCTCCGGGAATAGTAGGAGTAGGCGTAGGTGTATCACCCGGTATTGTTGGAGTAGGCGTTGGAGTAGGCGTTTCATTTGGCGTACCAATAACAGGGTTTCCGCAACCAGTCAAAACAGCCCATTTAAAAACTCCATTTTCTACATGTACCAAAGCATTTCCGGTAGGAGTAGTAAATGTTACAGATGGAGGACGACACCATATCTGAGGATACTGAGTACAGCGTTGTGAACCTGCATAGAAGTCTCGCCCGGCACTAGTTGCCCCTGTTGCAACAGTTTGCTCAGTCGATCCAACAAAAATAGTAATGCGTCCATTTTCTTTATATACTAGTCCTCTAACAGTATCGCTTGAATTAATTCCATCTTCGGTAATGCCAAAAGCATTAAGGATCGCAGCAATATCTTTACGGCCATGACTATCCCCATTTTTCATTGCGTTAATAACGTCTGCTTTTGCTTTTGCCACATCTGTTGCTGCGCTTGTTACACCGCACCAGATAATATCGTTATTAATACATGATGCTTCCTGTTGAATAATCTGCTGTCTCTGTACGAGATAAATTGCTGCAGGAATTCCAATTAATGAAACTAAGATAAAGCCTAAAAGCGCAAGTCCTTTACCAGTTCTAAAAAAAGATGGTTTCTTTTGCATAAATAAAGTATATCAGAATAAAAAAAATCATGATAAGATTAGATTATGGATAATACTGCCCAATCCAAAACTGGACAATCAGCTTTTGATGCTGTCCCAAAAACGCAAGCTGCATCTAATCAGTTTGCTACTCAACAACAATCGCAGCAAAATATAAATTCTGCTGCAAACAAAACCCAAGAATCTGCTAATGTAATTAGCGATGAAGACGACAGGGATGACAGGACGCAAACATTCTCTCAGGAAGTTACTTCAAATGCATCCCCATCCCCTGTTGTTCAGGAATCTCATCCGGAAGTAGAAATACAAAAAGAACTAAGCGAAATCGTACAACTAGGACCAGATGCCGTAAAAAAAGATCTTCCTGAGGAACCAGAACGCCTTGGAGATGTGCAGGTATCGACAGAAGAAAAAGAAGCACCAAAAACAGATGATACTATTCCAATGACTTATGGCGAGGCAGTTATTGCAAAAAGAAAAGAAAGATCAATTAAAAAAGGCATAAGTTGGATAGTCAGAGAGATTGTCAAACAATGGGAAATAAGGAAAATAAAATCCTTAAATCCTAATAAGGAATAAAAAATAAAAATGAATTTTAATATTATTTTTAAAAACCCAATTGAAATTATTTTAAATGCCGCAATAGTTATCGGAGAAATTGCCATAGCTATTGCTGTTTTGGTTGGATTAGGTTATGTAATTATTCTTTGGATTAGATATCATAACAGAGAAAAAGTCTCACTTGAATCAACTCTCTTACAAGTTGCCATGCCTATAAATAATGAGATCAAGATAGATGCCGCAGAGCAAATGTTTTCCGGTATTGCGGCTATGAGAAGAATATGGAGTAACGATAGATTGTGGTTTTTTAAAGCTCAGCCAAGTTTTACCTTTGAAACAGTTGGTCTTCCCGGAAATATAAGATTTTACGCCCATGTTCCAAAAGAGTATCGTGATTTTATCGAAAAAGAAATACATGGAGCTTATCCGGATGCTGAAATTTCTGAGGTTACTGATCTAGCTGCTAAACAGAAAGAGGGTACAATATTAGGATCTGAATATAATATTTTTTCCAAAGAAGGGAAAGTAGCTTTTGCTTCTCTTCGTCTTAAAGATGCCGATCATGAGCCTATTAAAAGCTATAAAGATCTCCCTGTTGATTCACTTCTCTCTCTAACCTCTGTTCTTGCCAAGATGAAAGATGGAGAAGGAGCTGCTGTGCAGATTATAATGAAGCCGGCAAACGACAAATGGAAACGGTCAGGAAGATCATATATAGGAAGTACCAAAAAAACAGAAGCAAGTCCTGAAAAAGCAAGTTATCAATCAGATAGTAAAGAACTGGAGGCTACAGAAAACAAAATAAATAAACCTGGTTTTGATACCCTGATAAGAATCGTTGTTTGCTCCCCAACTCAAGAGCAAGCAAAATCTCATCTTGATAATATTGTCAATTCCTTCGGTCAATACACATGGTTTAACGCTTTTAAGAGAAATAGAATTCGCTTCAAAAATCTTTTTATGACAGATTTTATCTATCGCTATTTTCCTCTTATTGGGGGTAAAACTTCAGTAATGTCAGTTGATGAGTTGGGAACTATTTTTCATCTTCCAAACAAAAACATAACTACACCTGGCATTCACTGGGTTCACTCAAAAAGAGCGCCTGCGCCTCCAAACATTCCGGACAACGGTCTCTTCTTAGGAAGAAGTATTTATCGAGGAATAAGTAAACCAATTCATATTCTAAAAGAGGATAGACAAAGACATATGTATATTATCGGAAAAACAGGTACAGGAAAGTCGGAGCTTCTGAAACAAATGATTATGCAAGACATCAATGCCGGAGAAGGAGTTGCTGTAATTGACCCGCACGGAGATTTAGTTGACGATATATTACATCTCATGCCCGCAAAGAGAGCCGAAGATGTAATTCTATTTGATCCATCAGATACAGAGCGCCCAATGGGCTTTAATATGCTTGAAGCCAATAGCGAGCAGGAAAAACATTTTGTGGCAAACTCGATCATTGGTCTTATGTATAAACTTTTTGACCCGAATAAAACAGGTATTATTGGTCCGCGTTTTGAACATGCTGTTAGAAACGCCATGCTTACTGTTATGTATGAAAAGGGCAGCACCTTTGTGGAGGTAGTACGTGTACTTACCGATCAAAACTACGTTCAGACTCTTTTACCAAAAATTGAGGATCAAATTGTTAAACGTTATTGGACAGATCAGATCGCGCAAACATCTGACTTCCACAAATCTGAGGTGCTTGATTACATCGTTTCTAAGTTCGGTCGCTTTGTTACCAATAAAATGATCAGAAACATTATCGGTCAATCTGCGAGTGCTTTTAATTTCCGTAAAGTTATGGATGAGCAAAAAATTATACTTATCAATTTATCCAAAGGAAAAATCGGTGAAGAAAATTCAAACTTCTTAGGTCTTGTACTAGTTCCAAAAATTCTGGTTGCTGCTATGAGCAGACAGGATATGCCTATGGATCAAAGGAAAGATTTTTTCCTTTATGTTGATGAGTTTCAAAACTTTGCAACACCTGACTTTGCTCAGATTCTGTCTGAGGCTAGAAAATATCGCCTCAACTTAATTGTTGCAAATCAGTTTATAGGACAGATGGATGAGGAGATTAAAAACGCTATTTTCGGAAACGTAGGAACAATTGCCTCTTTTAGAATTGGGGTTACAGACGCAAATTATATTCAACATGAATTTCAGCCAATATTTGCAGAAAATGACCTTATAAATATCGAACGTTTCAATGCATATATACGTACTCAGGTTCACGGAGAGCCAGTGCTGCCTTTTTCTCTTGATACCACCAAAGATATTGCCAAAGAAAAAGCTATGCGTAACGAAAAGGTTGCAAAACTAATTACAGAACTATCAAGACTAAAATACGGAAAAGCAGCTGATGTAGTTGAGAAAGAAATAGAGATTCGTGCCAAACTTTAAAACTTCTCTTTCCCCGCTTTTTTTGCTACAATCGAATGACTTTTACGCGTCCGTAGTTCAGCGGTAGAACAGGTGTCTTATACACACCATGTCGTTGGTTCGAGTCCAGCCGGACGCACACTTCGACATACTTCGACTTTGCTTAGAATTAGACCTCAATTAAAGCAGATTTATATTAAAGTTCACTGAGTATTGTGGTATCTTTTGCTCGTTCCTTTACGTACTCCAGATAACGCTCTGTGGTTGAAAGTCTCTTGTGTCCTAAAATCTTTGAGAGAAGTACTAAAGAAACTCCATGCTGCAAGTGATGAGCTACAAAAGTATGGCGAAGGTCGTTAACTTTTGCATTTTCAATTCCTGCGATTCTAAAATATCTCTCAATTGCAGTTCTTATGTTTCTAACTAAAAATGGTTTTCCTGATTTAGTTACAAAGATGTGGTCATCCTCAATTTGTGGTCTCATTTGAATGTAGCGATTGAGGGCTTCTTTAGCTGATTTGTTCATAGGAACAACTCTTTGTGGGTGTTTTTCGTGTGGTCTTATAGAAAGAGCCTCATCAGAAACGTCAGGAAGTCTTAAATCAGCAAGCTCGCCGATTCTAATTCCTGTTTGCAAAAGCACTTCAATAATCGCATACATTCTGGAGTCATTTCTGGCTGCATCTCTTAAAGCTCTATATTCTGTTGGCTTTAATATTCTTGGAGCAGCGAGTTCATACTGAGGATGAGAAACCAGAAGCGAAGGATCATCAGCAATATATTCATTTACTTTAAGAAAGCGATAAAAAGTGCGGGTAGAATTAAGTTTTCGAGAAAGTGATTTTGGTGTGTAGCCTTTTTCAGCAAGTTTACCCAAAAAGGCCTGTATGTCATCTTTTGACACTTCGTGTATTTGCTCTTTCTCTAGCTCTTCCAAGAAAGAAACAAGCTGATCTATGTCTTTTCCGTATGCCAAAACTGTAGCACTTGAATGCTTCTTGCCTTTAAGGAAATCTAGGAATTGTTTGTGAGCGTCTCTGGTTTTAATTGGCTTCATAATTTGACCGTCCCATAATATCAAGAATTTGCCTTATAGTCAATATATGTGCTTAAATAAATAATCATGATTTCTAGGAAAATTTTCTTTTTTGCCATCATTTTAGCCTCAATTTTTATTATTAACAACTTTGTTCACTCTATCTATAATCTTTGGCAGAAAAACAACTTAATCTCCAATGCTAAGCAGGAACTGGATAAAGAAAAACGCGAAAACAAAGAGCTTAAAAAAAAGCTTTCTGAAGTTAAAAGCGATGATTTTTTGGAAAAAGAGATCAGAGACAGGCTTTTTTTGGCAAAACCAGAAGAGGAAATTGTATTTTTACCCAAAAACTACCTATCTGCTACAGAGTCGGGCAAAACACAGATAGATACAAGGACAAATTGGCAAAAATGGTGGGATTTGTTTTTTAACAAGACAAAATAACTATCCATTATTTCTAAAATTATTATAAGCCTCTGTGTTAAATTAAAAATGGGACTATATTAATTTGATACCTTGACTGTTTTTTGTTTTTTATCCAAACTGTAATTGGAGAGGGGGTGATAATTAATGAAGGTATTACACATGGTTGCATTTATTCTTCTCGTAGTAGGTGGCCTTAACTGGGGTTTGGTTGGACTTTTCAGCTACAACTTAGTTGAATCAATCCTTGGTACAGGGTCTGGTCTTACAATGCTCGTTTATGTATTGGTTGGTGTCTCAGCATTGTATATAGCTTTTACCCATATGGGAGACTGCAAAGTTTGCAGCAAAAAATAAAAATTTTACTTTTTTATAAAAGTTTTTTTTAATACTGCCTAGAGTTTTTGCGGGCCAGAAGTGATAGTATTGCAAAAAGTAGTACATCAATTCCTAAAGGAATAAGAAGAATCATTGTTCCCTGCTTAAAAACTTGGGTAATAATTTGGTTTGCAAAAATAGCATCAAAATTAATTGCTGGAATACGAACTCCAAGAAAATAAAAAATAATAGCAAAAACTAAAAAAGCAGCAAATAATTCTAGAGCTCCTTCCATATCTTTTTTACTGGAAAACATTGTGTTTCCAATTTCAAAAGCAGCATATCCAAGAAGAAGAGTAAACCACTTATTGTCAAACAAATTATTCTGCGCAGCATAAAAAAGCATACCAACTAAAAGAACTGTGCCAAACAAAAAAGGAGCAACGCCAATTAAAAATCTTCTAAAAATATCTGTTTGCGCAATCTGCACGCTACCTAATTTCACATAATTGCCTTCAAGTTTTGGCCAAAGCTCAACGTGTCCTACAGGAACAAAAAGAAGCCCAGCCATTAAAAAATGGCTAACTTCATGCAACACAGTTCCGGGGAAAAATAAAAATGCCATCAGATTAATTGTTGCCAGTTGACTTCTTGTTATACGATAAAGCAAAGCAGAAAGTTTTCTAGTCAGAAATCTTGAGATTAAAAAAAGGAAAATGAGTTCAAAAATAAATGTGCCTGCAAATAACATACTACTTATAAATCATAGTATATTGAGTGTTTTTTGCAAGATCGGCTTTAATTTATTAATAGCTACAATACGATGATTATAAATTTTTTGCTCCTCGGGGGTTAATTCTGTTTCGAAATAATATTTGTTAATTTGCGGAAGGAAGAAAAATGAACGATATGGATAGCCTTTAAGTTCTTTAATAAATGGTTTTTTAGCTATAATCCCCTCAATCTCCCCCATTTCACTCCAAACTTTTCCATTTGGCAGAGCAAGAGATAGTACGACTTTAAAATATGCTTTTCTATTATTATCAGGAAGTTGCTTTGCTACTTTTTGCATATGTGAAATTAACTGTTGTTCTGTTGAATTTTTTCCGAGCCACACTTTTGAATAAACCCCAGGCTCATTGTTAAGAGCAACTATCTCAAGTCCTCCATCGTCTGATAAAGCAGGAAGTCCGCTTTTTTTTGAATAAACCAAAGCTTTAGTTTTTGAGTTTTCTTCATAAGTTGTCCCCTTTTCTTCAGCTTCTTTGGTGATATTCACATCAGATAATGAAACTAATTCAAGTGGTAAATCAGAAAGCAATTCCTTTAATTCATTTAATTTTGCGGGATTATGAGTAGCAATTAGTAACTTTTTATTTTTTACCATTTGTCGGCTTTTCTTCTATATCAACTTTTTCTGACTTAAGTGTGGGAAATAAAATAACTTCTTTAATTGCCCATGTGTCTGTAAAAAACATAGCAAGCCTATCTATTCCAATACCAATTCCTCCAAGAGGAGGCATGCCGTACTCCATAGCTGTTAAGAAATCTTCATCAACATGCTGTGCTTCTTCTTTATCAAGACGGGATGCTTTACTGTCTTTTGTAAGTCTTTCTCTCTGAATTTCAGGATCAGTTAGCTCTGACCAACCGTCACAAATTTCTTTTCCTCCTATATACCCCTCAAATCTTTCAACCCAACCAGGCTTACTGCGATGTGCCTTTGACAAAGGACTTACGTCTTCAGGGTAATCAATAATAAATGTAGGTTCTTTTAGAAGTTTTGGTATAGCATGTTCGAAAATTGCAAAAATAAGTTGTCCTTTTGTTTCCCCTCCAACGAGTGCAATTTGCGGGAATTTATCTTTTATAAATGCCAATAATTCTTCTGCTGTTGAATTTTCCACATCTATATCCAGCTTTTCCTTTAAGATTACAGACATTTCAATTCTGGGCCATTTTTTACCAATATCTATAGATTTTCCGTCAATAGTTAAAGTAGTATGTCCATAAACAGTTTTTGCCAAATGCTTAAGTAGCCCCTCTGCTACATCCATAACTCGTTGATAATCAGCATATGCTTCATACCATTCAATCATAGTAAATTCAGGAAAATGAGAATTATCTATGCCTTCGTTACGAAAATCCTTACATATCTCGTAAACTTTTTCGTATCCTCCGACAATAAGTCTTTTTAGATAAAGCTCATCTGCAATACGAAGATATACATCTCTGTCTAAAGCATTGAGATGGGTTGTAAACGGCTTTGCATTTGCTCCACCATAAAGAGGTTGAAGAGTGGGAGTTTCTACCTCCCAAAATCCTAAATTATCCAAATATTCTCTGGTGCCTTTAACTATTTTTGTTCTTACATTAAATTTCTCTCTAACTTCAGGGTTTAGAAGTAAATCCAAGTATCTCTGTCTGTAACGTGTTTCAACATCTTTTAAACCAAACCATTCGCTGGGAAGAGGCTGCATGGCTTTTGTAAGCAGCGTGTATGAAGTCGGAGCAATAGAAATTTCCCCTGCAACTGTTTTAACAACTTCTCCTTCAACCCCTATAAAATCACCCAAATCTAAAAGTTTTAAATTATCATATGCTTCTTTTCCCAAGAGATTTTTTCTAAAAAATATTTGAATTTTTCCCGTCTCATCTTTTAAATCTGCAAAAGCGATGTTTCCGTGAGTTCTAAAAGAAAACATTCTCCCTGCAGTTTTTACTACTTTTCCTTCGCATTCTAATGCTTCTGCAATAGTATTTTTCTTGTCAAAAGAAGGAGCATAAGGATTCCATCCCAACTCTTTTATTTTTTCCAAAACTTTTTTTCTTTCCTGTTTAAGATTATTATCCATAAAAATAATTATATATTATCTTGATTTGTATTATACACGGTTTTTCCAAAAATATTGCTAGATTATTCGTGAAGAAAGCTTCTTTTTTTTCTGATAAGCCTAGTTGATTCTCCTTCAACCAAGATTTCAGCCAATTGATGGCGACCGTTATAAAGAAAGCTCATCGCATATCCATATGCTCCGGCATCAAGAATTGCCAAAATATCACCTTCTTTTGGAGATGAAAGCTTTCTGTCGCTTGCGAAAATATCACCAGATTCGCAGATGTTACCAACAACCCAAACTAATTCATCTTTTCCTTTTATTTTGCCAGCATTAACAATTTCATGATAAGAGCCATACATCATAGGTCTTATTAGCTGATTAAATCCTGCATCAATTCCAACAAAGGTGTTATAAGGACTTTTCTTAATTTCAGTTACTGTACTAAGAAGTACTCCTGATTCCCCAACTAAAAATCTTCCAGGTTCAAATTTTATTTCTATTTCTTTGCCATAGTCTCTATTAAATCTTTCTATTTCTTTGGTAATCAATTTACCTAGTTTTACCATATTTAGTGGCTTATCTTTCGGACTGTATGTAATACCAAATCCTCCGCCAAAATCAACAAAATCTAATCCTTCAAATTTTCTTGCAGTATCTAAAAGTTTTCGGACTGATTTCATATATAGATTCGCATCCAAATAGCCGGAACCAATGTGCTGATGAACACCAATGATTTGCAGTTTATATTTTTTAGCAATTCTTTTTACTTTATTAATTTCAGAAATATCAATACCAAATTTACTATTTGGCCCACCTGTAATTGTATGAGTATGATGTCCTGCTCCAATACCCTGATTAAGTCGTATGCAAATCTTTTTACCTGGATATATTTGCCCAATAATTTCCAATTGCTTTAGGGAATCAACATTTAGAAGAATGTCGTTATCAATAACAAATTGCAATTCTTCTTTTGTTACATAACTACATGTATAAATAATTTCTTCCGGCAAAAATCCTGCTTCAAATCCGGCTAAGATTTCACCCTTACTTACTGCCTCAAGCTTGCACCCTTCCTGTCTCAAAAGTTTTAAAAGTTCAATATTTACATTTGCTTTACATGCAAAATGTATTGATTTTTTTGGATAAGAAATATTTTTAACAATTTCTTGATACTGTCTTTTAATAATATCCGTGTCATAAACATATAATGGAGATCCATATCTTGCCACTAGGTTTTCTGCGGAAATTCCGCCGATAAATAATTTGTTATTTTTTATTTTAAAATTATGCAACATAGTTTTTGCCAATAAAAAACCCCGCTTAGCGGGGTTACTTTTTTAACACAAAAAGAAACCCCTTAGACGAGGGTCTTCTTCTTTGTGTTAATTAAATTAAGTGATTTCATAAATTTAAATCATTCTAACAAAACTATTTTACAATTTCAACCTCTACTTCAAGTTTAAATCCAAATTTTTCCTGAAATTTCTGCTGAACAGTTTCTATAATTTGCAAAACATCTTTTGCTTTTGCGTGACCTAAGTTTACAATAAATAATGCATGTTTTTCTGAAATTTGCGCATCTCCGATACGAAAACCTTTAAGTCCGAGTTTTTCAATCAAAGATGCAACTGCAACTTTTCCATACCATTTTCTTTCAACATTTTCAGATAAATCAGGAAAAATTGATATTACTTTTTCTATTTTTTCTTTTTCCCTGATATTTTTAAAAACAGAACCACAATTTGGATATTCAAGCGGATGATTGTCTTTTCTCTGCTGTATTCGTTTCTGATAAACATCAGAAGCTGCCTCCATGCCGGCATCATCTGCTTTATGCAAATCAAATCTAGCGGTGAGTACAATCATCTGTCTATTTGTTTTAACCAAACTTGAACGATACTCAAATTGCAAATCATCTTTGTAAAGTGTTTTAACAACAGGGTTTTCAGCAGAAAAATCCAACACATCAACGCTGACAAGGACATCTTTAATCTCTCCCCCATAAGCTCCTACATTGCCACGCACAGCAGCGCCTACTGTTCCCGGAAGCCCTCCTGCCCACTCAAGACCTATCAAGTTGTAACTAAAAGCAAATTTAATAACCTCATCTAACGAAATACCAGCAAATACTTCAACTTCACTTCTGTCATTTATTTGAATATTGTTTGGATTATTTTCATCAGCAGAAATTTGAATAACAGCGCCATCAAAATATTCATCTGTAAAAATGAGGTTTGATCCCTGTCCGCAAATAAAAACTTTTTCAATATGTTTTTCTTTAATAAAATTTACGGCTTCCAAAATATCTTCACGGCTTTTACAGTCAAGTAAATATTTTACTTTTCCACCAATTTTGTACCAAAGAAGGGGTGCTATTTCAAAATCATTATGAATAGTCATCTGAAGTAATTATACTAGATAATCACGTAGTTTGTTTCCTCTTGAAGGGTGGCGCATTTTACGAAGTGCTTTTGCTTCAATTTGTCTGATACGCTCTCTTGTAACCTGAAACATGCGTCCTACTTCTTCAAGTGTTTTTGGACGTCCATCATTTAAACCAAAGCGTTCAATAATTACTCTTTGCTCACGATCTGAAAGGGTTGCTAAAACTTGTTCAACCTGTTCTTTAAGGAGTTCTCTGGAAGCGCTGTCAAAAAGAGTTGGAGCTGAAGAATCATGAATAAAATCACCAAGCCTACTATCTTCTTCATCGCCAACAGGCGCCTCAAGACTGGCTGGATTTTGTGAGATTTTAATAATTTCCAAAGCCTTATCTGGTTCAATTCCAAGTTCTTTAGCAACTTCCTCCGGAGAGGGTTCTCGTCCAAGAGTTTGCATAAGTTTTCTTTGCATTCTCAAAAATCTGTTGATGTTTTCAACCATGTGAACTGGAATACGAATAGTTCTTGCCTGGTCTGCAATAGCACGAGTTACAGATTGCCTAATCCACCATGTTGCATATGTTGAAAACTTAAATCCTCTTTGCCAGTCATATTTTTCAACAGCACGAATAAGTCCCTGATTACCCTCCTGAATAAGATCAAGAAGAGAGAGGCCACGACCAATATATTTTTTTGCAATCGAAACAACTAAACGGAGGTTTGAGTTAATAAGTTTTTGTTTTGCTTTTTTATCTCCTTTTTCTACTTTTTTGGCAAGTTCAATTTCCTGTTCAAAAGTAAGAAGCGGAATCCTACCAATTTCTTTTAAATACATACGCACTGGGTCTGAAACTGAGCCTTCGGTAAGAACAGTCAATGCTTCAAGTTCTTTTTCTAAATCTTCAATTGGCTTCTGCTCATCTTGCTGCTGTGCAACCGACTCAAAAACATCGATGTTTGATTTCATCAACTTGTCATATAGAGAATCGAGCTCAACAATATGATTTTCCGGCTTTGAATAAATACCAAGAATTTCATCCTGAGTTATATAACCGCGTTTTTTTGCAGATGTTACAACATCATTTAGAAGTGGTGATAATTTCTGGGAAGAAGTCATAACCTATATTTTAGCACAAATCATGCTTATTCGTAAGTCTCAAGCTTTGAGGTAAGTTCTGAGTACTTTTTTCGCAAAGATTCAACCTCTTCTGCGGCATCTCCACTCTCCTCACGCTCTTTAATCTCTAAAGACAATTCTTTTAGTTTTTTGTGCAAGTAAAATTTCCTAAGTTGTAAAGCTATTTTCTCAACTTCGTATAACAATTTTTCTTGATTTTCAAAATGCGGTATTGGGAAAAGCGAAGAGGTATTAAAGCTTGTAAGCAGTTCCTCGGGCAAATTATTGCCAAACTGCTTACCGTCAAAATGATCTACTTTTTCAAAATGCGAAAGTAAGTGAGCCAGAATTTTTTGATAAGCTCTTTCTTTACTCATCGCTTCTGACAAAAATTTTACCGATGTTTGTAATGCTTCTTTTGGTTTTTCACTTTGAATTATTAATGCCAAAAGATATTCTTCCAAAACTTCCTCTCTGGGTCGTTTCTTTTTAATAACCTCTACTACTTGCTTTGCGGATTGTTTTTCTGTAATTCTACTTAATTCCTTGGCTATACTTTCATAAGAAGTATCAACCTCTGCGCTTAGTCTTCGCAGATAATGTTCTTTAACAATTTCATTTTGAATAGAAAAAATATAAGACAAAAATTCAGATGAAACCGTCTTTTTCCCGTCAGCTGTCTTAATATTATTTTCTGAAATTAATTTACTTAACAAAAAATCATAAGCAGGAGCTTCCTCTTTTACAGCTTTTTTAAAAACCCCGGGACTTTTCTTTAAAGCTTCATCCGGATCTTTTCCTTCTGGAATTGTTATTACTGTCGGAGTTAAGTTTTTTTTCTCAACTATAACAAGACTTCTTTTTATTGCTTCAAGACCTGCCTTATCATCATCAAAACAAAAAATTACTTTACCGGCAAAACGCGATAAAAGATTTACTTGGTTTTCTGTCAAAGCAGTGCCTTTAATAGCGACTACGTTGGCAATACCATGCTCAAAACAACTCATTACATCAAACTCTCCTTCGACCAAAATAACTTGCTTCTCACGCCTTATTGCATCTTTTGTGATATTTAAACCAAACACATGCTCTCCTTTGTGGTATACAAGGGTTTCTTTTGTATTAATATACTTTGATGGCGCTTCTTTATCTAAGACTCTTCCTGCAAAACCAACTACATTATCTCTATGATCAATAAGCGGAAACATAAGTCTTCCTCTAAAAAAATCAACGAGCCCTCTCCTTCCCATAAAAGCAAGTCCTGCATCTAAAACATCTTCTTTTGTGTATTTCTTTTTTTCGATTAAATATTTAACCAATGAATTTTCAGTATTGGGAGAAAAACCTAGACGGAATGCTTCTATTATCCTCTGTGTTATTCCTCTTTTTTCTAAATATTCCATCGCTCTTTTTCCTACCGGAAGTTTTGTCAAAACGTAATGATAATATTCTTTAGCAAAACTGTTTATTTGATATAAACGTTCTTTTTTTGATGAAAGCGTGCTATCTCTTGAGGTTGAGATAAGCTCAATACCTGCTCGTTTTGCGAGAAGCCTTAATGCCTCAGGAAATTCTAAGCGCTCATATTCCATAAGAAATGTATAAACATCTCCCCCTTTTCCGCAACCAAAACAATGCCAGATTTGCCTTTCAGGAGAAACTACAAATGAGGGTGTTTTTTCAGAATGAAATGGGCAATTTGCTTTAAAATTGCGCCCCATTTTTTTTAAAGTTATAAATTCTGAAATAAGAGCAACTAAATCTATTTTTTCGCGGATTTGAGATACCTGATCCATTTGGGGCTATTGTATACCACCCTGACTATTTTTTAAAGCTTACAACATTTATTCTGCGTAGATGATAAATGTAAACACCTTATGTCCGCCGCCAAAATCTCTTTCATAAAGAGCAAGTTTTCCTTTTGATTTTATCTGTCTTCCCCATGCTTCTGGATTTTCTGCGTTGTCCATAGCCATGGCTTTTGCTGTTTGTCCTACCGTCTGACCAACTGTCGTAAAGCTATCGAGATGGGAATATATAAGCTCAAGCTCTTCAAAGTCATGGGTGTTTGGATGCTCATTGCTCGGTGGGCCAGATGGATTATTTGTGTAGTCCATACATGTTCCAAGGTTTGGGTTGTCAAAAATTTCATCTTGATGGTCAAGTCCAAAAGCATGGGCGATTTCCTGACATACAACTAATTTTTTCCAAGCTGGGGTATTGTATTTTGAAGTATTAAAGTAAGTGTCATTCATTTTTGTTGTTCCCTGAGCAATGTGGTTTCCGCTTGCCCAAATTTGTGCAATACCCAACCAGCCGTTCTTACCATAGGTTGAATTACAGACTTCAATACGACCGCTCGTTGGCCTACATCTGCGTCCAGTTGTTAAACCTGAGACAATTGTCGTATCAAGAACTGAAGATAAGTTCCAATCTGTTGACGCTGTTACCAGATATGGATCCCAGTTGGAAGAAAGATTATCTCCAAGCTTTAAAGAAAAAGGATTACTTGTTCTTGCCCAGTGGTATCCTCCCCATGAATTATTTGCTTCTACAGTGGAAGTGGAAGTAAAAAGATAAATAAATCCAAAAAGAAATAAAAATACTGGCATCAGGAGTTTAAATTTCATTATTAGTGTAATTAAACATTAAGAATATTTCATTGTCAAGTTAGTCTTCCCCAACAAAAAAGCCTGTTTTTGAGACAGACTTTTTTGTTCAAAGAATTGCAGAGATATGTTTTGACGCATATTTTTTTCTGCAACCTTTCTTAAGTATATCTTTTTTAAGGATATACTCGAAAATTTTTTAAATGTCCCGCAAGACTAATTTATCTAGAATAATTACCCTATTGGCAAGCCACACCAATGCATATGGTGAGCATAATCAGATTAATACTATTAATAATACCTTGTCAAGACCCTATAGTTATTTTAGTGTTTATTTTTGGAGTTTTTTGTTGCTAATTTTCCACCGTACCAAACTGAGGGAAATGCAAGAAGGGCAAGTGCTATTGGATACCACTGGTTTCCATAACTCCACCCGGCAAACACTCCTGCAATACCTCCAAGTGTTCCGAAGATTGCCAAGGCAATAACATGCTTTTTTGGATTACTTGGAGAAAGTTTTGCTGTTACAAAACCACCGAAAACAGTAAAAATTGTCCTATATACTAGCGCGATAAAAAGCATCCATGAAGCGTATGCTTCAGGCTTTGTAGCTGGAGGAAAAAATCCAATTCCTTCAAGTACAGCATCTGTTCCAATAGAAAAAACAACAACTGTCAGAAACCCTGCAACAACTGCTCCAATACTCTTTAATGCTTTCATATTTTTAGTGTAATCTTTTTAAGATATCCTTACAAGGGATATTTTTTGATATATAATATCTTTGAAAGGAGGTTTTATGGCTAAAAAACGCACGGATAGAGCAGATTGGGAAGCGACCAAAGCAGCAATGAAATGGTATGGTTGGGGCTCACCAATTGGACTAAGTATATTCTTTTTTTCTCTTGTTATTATTATTGCTATCTTAAAAGCTATCTTCTTTGGATAAAGTTTTACGGATTTATTTGAATACTCCTGAGAAAAGAAGAGATATGGCTATAGCTGTAATTACAGCAAAAGCTGCGATAGTCTGAACAAAAAGATTTACGCCTTCTTTTTTCTTACCATCAAGATAAAGACGAAGTGGACTAAGAAGAATAAGATATCCCATTACAGCTGCAGAGAGTGTAAAGACAGATAAAGCTACTATTGGAGCTAGCGGTGAATTATCAGGACCAGGTATATTTCTTGTGCCGTAAAACATTATGGTTGCTATAAGAACTATGTAAACAATAGCAGCTAAGGCATTTAGAATTGGGTTCTTGGTCATATAAATTTATTATAGCACTAATTGTAAAATTACAAGTTGTAAATTATAATTAGTCTTAAGCATGCAAAAAATCGTTCCCCATCTATGGTTTGATAAACAGTCAGAAGAAGCTGCTAAGCTATACACTTCGCTTTTTGAAAATTCAAAAATCAACAATATAACTACACTTCATGACACACCCTCTGGAGATACTGACATTGTCTCTTTTAGCCTTTCTGGACAAGAATTTATGGCAATTTCAGCGGGTCCATATTTTATATTTAACCCTTCAGTCTCAATGATGGTTAATTTTGATCCCTCTCAAGATGCTAACGCGAAAACCAAAATTGACCAGATGTGGGCAAAATTATCTGAGGGCGGAAAAGTATTAATGGAACTAGCTAAATATCCTTTCAGCGAACGATATGGTTGGATACAGGATAAATACGGTTTATCATGGCAGCTTATTTTGACCAATCCTGATGGTGAAAAAAGACCAATGATTATTCCATCTCTATTGTTTGTAAAAAATTCCTATGGAAAAGCTGAAGAAGCAGTAAATTTCTATCTTTCCGTTTTTAAAGAATCACAATTAGGAACTATGGCAAAATATGGACCTAATCAGGAACCAAACAAAGAAGGAACTGTTATGTTTTCTGATTTTAAACTTTTTGATACATGGCTTTGCGCCATGGATGGCGGAGGCGAACACGATTTTGCCTTCAACGAAGCAGTATCTTTTATTGTTAAATGCAAAGATCAGGAAGAAATTGATTATTATTGGGAGGCTCTTTCTGCAGTACCACAGTCAGAGCAATGCGGATGGTTAAAAGATAAATTTGGCGTGTCATGGCAGATTGCTCCAAGCGCTATGGATGAAATGATGGCAAAAGGCACACCTGAACAGATTGACCGCGTAACTAAAGCTTTTCTACCAATGAAAAAATTCATTATCGCAGATCTCCAAAAAGCATACGAAGGAAAATAATTAAAACTTCCACAGAATCTATTTGCGGCGTTTTTTAGACTTTCTTGCAGAAAGCATTGCGTGCTTTACCGCAAGTCTTTTTTTGGTTTTGTGTGAGCTGGTTTTTCTAGCCTTCCCTACTCCTGTTTTTCTTTTTGCCATAAATATATTATACACTATTTTTTATTTCTGCATCAACGCATTTTTCAAACATGAAAATCATTGCATATTTTTTAAAATAGGACTACTCTAAAAAAAGAAGGGGGGTGAGAATATGGAACTGTCTATTTTCTTAGCAAAATCGATCGGCATAATTCTGATGCTGACAGCGCTTGCTCTTTTTAACAAGAAAAATATTCAACTACTTTTTAATATCTATAAAAATCCTGAAGCAGTATTTTTAACAGGTATTGTTGATCTATCCTTGGGAGTAATGCTTGTTTTAGCCCACAATATCTGGGTATCTGATTTTCGTGTTGCTATCACAATCATCGGCTGGATACTGGTATTACGAGGGGTGGGAAGAATATTTTTCCCAACTCGTGTGACAAGCTATCTGGAAAAATTTAAAAAAATGCAGGGAGCTTTTCCTGTCTTTTTGCTGGTAACATTTTTAATCGCCGCTTATCTTGCGTATATGGGATTTATGAGCTAGCAAAGATTTAATTGACGTGAGCAGGGCTACGCTTATATTTGTTAATATAATATTATTGATATAATAATGTTATATCTTTATGTTCAACAAAAATAAGCTTACTATCACTCTTCTTTCTCTGATTTTTGCTTTAAGTTTATTTTTGAGACTTTTTCAATTGTCTTCATTTCCAGTAGGTTTTCACTTCGATGAAGCATCAAAAGGATATAGTGCGTATTCGCTTTTAAAAACAGGCAAGGATGACAACAGTCATTCATTTCCTCTATACATTGATATATTTGGAGACAATAGTCCTGCAGGATATCACTACACCGCAATTCCTTCTGTTGCTGCACTTGGTCTAACCGAATTTGCTGTCCGTCTTCCCGGAGCACTTTTTGGCGCTGTCTCTGTTTTTGCAATCTTTTTCTTAAGCCTTGCTCTGTTTCAGGATAAAAAAATTGCTGTTCTTAGCGCGCTTCTTCTTAGTATCTCGCCGTGGCATATTAATCTTTCAAGAGCAAGCAGCGAATCGCTTGTTGCCCTATTTTTTATCATGCTTGGATTTGCTTTTGTTATCTGGAGTATAAAAACACAAAAAATAAAACAAATACTAATTGGCACAGCACTTCTTGCGGTAAGCTTTTTCTTTTATCAAACTCCACGGCTTTTTGTCCCCTCTTTGTTTTTTGCTATTGGCTTTTTTCTTATTTTTGTTTGGAAAATAAACCTTAAAAATAATTTTAAAAAAATATTTATCGCCTCATTTCTTTTTCTTGTAGCTCTTGATTTCTTTCTTATCTTTATCATCTCTGGAGGAGTAAGTCGCTTTAGTCAGGTCAGTATTTTTAATTACCCTGAGACAACTCTGGTACTACAGGAACAAATACGCGAAGAGGGAGTTAGTAATATTCATCCGCTTTTTACCCGGATTCTCCACAATAAGGTAATCAATTTTTCTCTTGCTTACATATCTAACTATTTTGAATATTTTTCATGGAATTTCTTATTTATTAAAAATCTGCCTCAAATATATTTTGTCCCAAGCATGGGAGTTTTGTATTTAGTCCAGTTACCATTTGTTGTTTACGGACTTTTGCTTCTGGCATTTCATAAAACAAAAACGCATAAGATTTCACTTCTCTGGCTTATACTTGCCCCTCTTGCTGCAGCTATTACAGCTATGGACGTAAACAACCTACAAAGAGCAATGGTGCTGTTTCCGATGCTTGAAATTATCGGTGCTTTTGGCATTGTGCATTTTGTAACAAATACAAAGTATAAACGAGTTGCAATATTTATTGTGGCAGGATTATTTATATTTAATTTTGTTTATTTTCTTAATCAATATTTCATTCACACAAAAGTACATAGACCTTGGTATAGAAATAATGGCTTCCCTAAAATGATGGAACTTGTTCAAAAAGAGGCTCCTTTTTATGATCATATTGTTACGACAAAAACCCAAGGCGGATATCCCCTATTTCAGTTCTATACAAAATATAATCCGGAAACATACCAAAAAGAAGGATCACCAAAAGATCCGGATTATAAAGGATTTGGAAAATTTATTTTTACTTCAGACCCCTGTCCTTTTAGTTCAAAAGATAAATTAATTCCCAAAAAAGGAAAGACAATTTTTATAGAAGAGAGTGTCTGCAAAGAAACTCCACTACTTCAAACAGTGCCTTTTACTTATATTTCCAGAGAAGATGGTACAAAAATATTCAGAGTTGTTTTTGTAAAAGACGACAAAATCTTTGAATAAAGGCTAGATTTGATAGCTGCTTCGTGTTAAAATACTTCTTACATTCCGCGATAGCTCTCCGCCAGCTGGCGGAGGTAGAGCAGGAACAAATATGTATTATGTTTATGCTCTTTATAATAGAAAGCATAATAAAATTTACATAGGTCAATCTGAGGATTTAGATTTGCGGATTATATTGCATAATAATAAGAGGTTTAAAAAAAGTTATACGGCAAGATTTGACGGAGAATGGATTTTAATCTATAAGGAGGAAGTTACAGATCGTAACACAGCACTAACTAGAGAAAAACAATTAAAAAGTTATCAAGGTCGACAATTTATAAAGAAATACATTCCGCGATAGCTCAACGGTAGAGCAATCGACTGTTAATCGATTGGTTCTAGGTTCGAATCCTAGTCGCGGAGCAACACATTTTAGCCTCACATTTTTACTACCCCAAGCTGGACGTTTGAACTTCCTGATACAATGTCTTATATGAGGAAAATAATTACAACTACAATGATTACCCTTGATGGCATTATGCAAGCTCCTGGTGCATCGAAAGAAGACGCTTCTGAAGGATTTAAATACGGTGGTTGGATGTTTGGTTGGGACGAAGAAGCAGACAATATAACAGACAGAATACAGGCTGCTCCTTTTGATTTGCTCTTTGGAAGACGCACATATGAAATTTTTGCAGGGTATTGGCCTCAACATGAAGATGAGCCGCATTGGGGAAAACCATATAGTAAGGCGAAAAAATATGTAGTTTCACATAAACCAGTTAAACTCTCTTGGAGCAATTCAGAACTAATAACTGGAGACGTAGTAGCAGAAATAAAAAAGCTTAAAAACACCGACGGTCCCGACCTGTGGGTATGGGGTAGTAGCAACCTCATTCAAACACTTCTTAAGAACAACCTTGTAGATAGGATGCACCTTTGGACATTCCCCATCACTATTGGCACCGGAAAAAAATTATTTGCAGAAGGAACGCAACCGGAAAACTTTAAGTTGGTAGATGGGAAAATCACGTCTACAGGCATAATATTTGCAACCTACGAACCATTAAATCGCCTTCAAACGAACGAAGTATCAGCAAAATAGGTTCTCTCTATTTCCATAAGGCGGAGCCGAATAAAAGTTCTTTATCAAATTACTTTAATTTGATATCATAAGCGCATGGCAACAATAAATCCTTGGATCAACTTCAACGGTAATGCAGAAGAAGCATTTACGTTTTATAAATCAGTATTCGGCGGAGAGTTTGCGAAAGTAGTACGTTTCAAAGACATTGCGAGCACTGAATTCCCAATCCCAGAAAAAGAAGAAAATAAAATAATGCATATTGCCTTACCTATCGGTACAGGCAATATGTTGATAGCCAATGATGTTCCGGAGGTTTTGGGACGAGTAAATGAGCATGAAAATAGAAGCAAGATTTTAGTAAGTATGGAGAGCAAAGAAGAAGCAGACAGATTATTTACTGGCCTTTCGGCTGGCGGAGAAGTAGAAGGACCTATGGGTGATGGCCCTTACGGCTCATATATGGGTATGCTTAGAGATAAATACGGTATTGAATGGATAATAGAATTTTCTCCTGATAAATAAATATATTATCTACGGTGGCGTTTGATTATTTATTTGAGATTGTAATAACTACTGGGGAAGACCACGCTTCATTTCCACCACGGTCACATGCTTTTGCTGTCAACGTGTAAGTTTGATTTGGCTGAACATGAATATATCCTGTCATTGCCCCTGGATAATCGGGTGAGTTAATAAGATTTATCGTCGCTAGTCCAATTTGACCATTAACATATAAATTTGGAAACGCTGGACCTTGGCCATCTGTTGCTTTCATGGTCACCCAGACTATACCATCCCCTTTAATACCTGCTATTTTTTCACCATCTGTAGGCTTAATAATAGAAATGACTGGAGGTACAGTATCTGTACTATTTGTTTTAAAACCTTCACATTGCGCATAACTGTTTGTTATATCCGATCCATATCTAATTCCACCTTTTGCAGCCTCAGCAGTCATGGTTGTTTTTGATTTGCTAGCTTCAAACTTTGTGCCTATTAGAAATGAAACAGCAGCGACTAATATTATTAGAGCTAGCATTACAGATAAATGAAAAAAGTTTTTCTTCTTGTTTTTACGAACAGCCATATATTTATAGTAAGCTTTAAATCTTAATGATGTCAAGTAGTGCATCGGGCAAAAATTGTTCTGATATAATTGCCTCATGGCTGAGATAAAAACAAAAATTACAAATCAAAATCCCAAAGATTTTCTTAGTACTATTGAACCTGAAGAAAAAAGAAAAGATAGCTTTACTCTTCTTAAAATGTTTGAAAAAGTAACAGGTGAAAAAGGCAAAATGTGGGGAACTGCAATTGTTGGGTTTGGACAATACCACTATAAATCCGAAAGAAGTTCTCAGGAGGGAGACTGGATGCTTGTTGGATTTTCTCCACGTAAACAAAACTTAACTTTATACATCATGCACGGAAATGAAAACAACCCGCTACTGGAAAAATTAGGAAAACATAAAACAAGTCGTGGCTGTTTATATATAAATAAATTATCTGATGTAGATCAAGCTTTACTTACTAAACTTATTGAAACCTCGTTTAAATATATGAAAAAACAAGCAAATAAATAAATGCTATTATTGATTTATGAAACATAAAATTAAACGAGCAAAACGATCGCCGCATAAAAAATTTTTTAAAATAATTCCTGTTTCAAGATTTATTGTTCCTACTATATTTATTGCACTTCTACTTGGCTTGATATATTTAGGATTTAATTATCAAAAATCTGCAAACACAACAAAAATTGAAAACGTAGATTATTTGATCACATCTACTCCGACAAATAATCCTTTGCCAACAATTTCAGTAATAACCAATTTTAAAGTTGAAAATTATTATGACTTAACACTTCCCGCTGGCTGGAGTAAAACAAGGGAAGAAATTCAAGGTACGATGGCAACAGTTTATTACGCAGATATGAATGGTAATTTTTTAGAAATAGAAATAAATCCATATGGCCGAGGATTTGCATCGGACGAAATATGGTTGTATGAATTGAATTCCAGTGGCGATGGTATAAAAATCGTTGAGGAACATAAATGCTCTGATTCACCATATTGCCCAACTGGTGATAAAAAATTTTCTATTGGAATAAAAAATAAAAATGCTTATTACATAAAAAATAATCATTACTTCTTCTTTGCCGGAAACACGAATAGCGAAACTGGGGTAGACACAAACATATACAAAAACATATTAGAGAGTATTATTTTTAAATAATATTATCATTCAACTCGCTTTTAGACATTTTGTTATAATGAGCTTATGGCTAACAAAAAAAGATCTTCAAAGAAAAAAATAAATCCATATATCTTAATTGCAATAATTTTTATCGTTGCGGCATTAGCATCTCTCTTTTTACAGCGAAAGCAATCAATTCAAACCAATAATTCTTATGAGGTGACTCAGACACCAACTACAAAAACGCTAGATGCTACAAGCGCAACGCTACTTCCATACAAGGAGCCAACAAAATATTCTTCCAAACAGGCAGTAGTAGAAAATGGATACGCTTTTATTCCAGAACTACATATTAAATTCAAAGTTGATGATAATTTATCAGATTTGACCTACACTTATTTTGCTTTTGAAGATCCGGGTTATCAAAATTATGAAAATAAAACTTCTTTCGCGCGTATTTCAACTCAAAGATTATCTGAAAATTACCAAGATTGTTCTTCTGAAGATGGCGCAATCGGAAACCTAGGAAGATCATTGGAAGATCCTATTGGCAAACTTAGTGGTCCATTACCTGAATATATTAAAAAGATTGGTGATTACTATTATTATTTTTTACATCCTCAATCATCATGCACTCACCCAGACGAGGAAGGAATAGTCTTAGAGTCACAACAAATAAAAGCTTTACAAAATACATTCCAGACAATAGAAGCTGTACAATAACTCCCAAAAACGGCATAACTGAAATGATATAATATACACATGTCTGCAATAAATTTTGAAGCCAAATTATTTAAAATAAAAGACTGGACGATCCTCAGATTACCAGAAGACGCAAGCGCTAAGCTCCCTTCACGAGGCATGACAATGGTTAAAGGAACTATTAATAATATTCCTTTTGCAACTGTTCTTGAACCGGATGGAAAATATTTTGGCACTGGAGTAAAACCAAGTCACTGGTTTCGCCCGGACAAAACACTTCTTGAAAAAGCGCATGCAAAGACGGGAGATAACGTAGATATTACGCTTGAAGTAACTAAAGAATGGATAGAACCTGAGGTACCACAAGATGTACAAAAAATGCTTGCTTCTTCTCCAAAAGTCAAAGATTTATGGAACGATATTACGCCAATGGCCCGCTGGGATTGGATCAGATGGGTACGCGCTGTCAAAACAGATGAAACACGCAAAAAACATGTTGATGTGATGTTTGATAAACTCAACAAAGGCATGAGGCGCCCCTGCTGTTTTAACCGTAGTCTCTGCAGTGAACCATACGTATCGCATAACTGGGTCCTCCTCGACCCCACACAATAATAGTTATATTCAAAAATGATTAAGCTATAATTAAATAATGGATTTAGTGCAACTTTCCTATTTGTTTTTCGCTTCTGTAATTGCAGGGGCTTTAAATTCTGTCGCAGGTGGAGGAAGTTTTTTTACATTCCCAGCGCTTATTTTTGCCGGTGTACCGCCTATAAATGCCAATGCGACAAATTCTGTTGTAGTATGGCCCGGAGGTGTTGCCAGTCTCGTTGCATATCGCAAAGATATAGGATCAAAGCATAAAACTTTTATATTTTTCTTAAGCGTTGCAAGTCTAATTGGAGGATCAATTGGTGCGCTTTTACTAATCTTTACTCCGCAGAAACTATTTACTGAGTTAATTCCCTATCTTTTACTTCTTGCAACAGTTTTATTTACATTTAATAAATATATTGTTGGTTTTTTAAGTAAGCACACATTTTTAAAATCTTCTGAGGGTCATTTGCCGACAACTTCAGCTAGTGTAATTCAATTTCTGATCTCAATTTATGGCGGATATTTTGGCGGGGGCATGGGAATAATGATGCTTTCAGCTTTTCGTTTTTTTGCCATAAAAGATATTCATTTTGCCAATGGACTCAAGGTCTTATTCGCTGTTCTAATAAATGCTATTGCTGTAGCAATATTTATATTTGCTGGCATTGTTGACTGGAAATTTGCACCTTTAATGGCGCTCGGAGCTATTATAGGAGGATATGGTGGCGTGATGATTGCTAAAAAGATTTCTCAGAAACTTATCTACTATTTCATCTCATTTGTTGGTTTTAGTCTCACTTTATATTTCTTTATTAAATAATTATTTTTTATTCCACTTAGTCTCTTTTTTCTTTTCCAAATGATTGACGTAGCGTGCCATAGTAAAAAGAAGATCTGAAAGACGGTTTAGATAAATTACAACTGACTTATCTATTTCTTCTTTCTGCATAAGCTTTACGAGCTGTCTCTCAGCCCTCCTAGTTATGGTTCTGGCGACATGAAGTAAAGACCCTGCCCTTCCACCTCCTGGAAGAATAAAGTTTTTTAAAGGTGGCATTTTTTCAGTCATTTTGTCTATAAGTTTTTCAAAATCAGTGGGTCTTTTTGTAAGCCCTAGGACCGAAAGCGGACGAGGATTAGCAAGAGTTGAACCGATTTTTAAAAGATCGTGCTGTATTTTTTCAAGCTCAGATTCTAATTTCAAACTTTTAGATTTTAAATTTGCAACTGCTGCGCCCAACATGCTATTTAATTCATCAATAGTGCCATATGTCTCAACTCTGGGGTGAAATTTAGAAACGCGTGTACCATCAAAAAGTGAAGTTTCTCCTTTATCTCCTTTGCGGGTATAAATAGGCATTTTATTTCTTTGATCTTGAAATAGCTAAAGATTTTTTAGATGCTAGTGCTTTAACAAATTCATATGTTCCAAAAAACATCGCTGTATAGAAAAAGTTTCCAAGAAGAGTATTTTTGAAAAATGGGATTGCCATAATATAGCTCTGCATTAGACCTGAAAGATCACGAGCGTACATACCCTGCGCCCAAACACCGAAATTGGTAATAAGATAAAAAAGCACAGAAGAAAAAAGTGTTGCTCCAAAGACATTGACTATGCTTTTATGCTTACGAAGCCAGATGCCCATAAGCCCTGTTAAAGCAAACGCACCATAAACATAAATCATGGTGTCATGAAAACCAATAAAAGCATCTGAAATAAACATAGCGACAAGAGGAATAATAATTGCGTATTTTTTATTTAGATACGCGCCGCCAAAAAGAGCCATAGCAGCAATTGGTGCAAAATTAGGAGCATGAGGAAGAAGTCTTGCTAATCCCCCACCTATGATCATAAAAATCTCAAGCATATTAAATTTTTTTAATTATAAACGTTTTTACTATATAAATAAATATCAAAAACAAACCAAGTCCAGCAAAAAGCCATGCAAAAGTGTAATTATTTTTGCTTTCTGCCTGCGCTCCCAAAACTTCCTGCTCAGGCGCGGAAGTTGGATCAATACTTATTTCTTCTTCAGATGTGTTTGTAGGTTCATTTTCAAAATTAGAAGCAAAAACCACTGGAGTTGGTGTGACTGTAGGAATAATCGTTGGTGTAGGCGTACTTGTAGGAGAACTATTTGAACTACTTGGCGCTGAAGTCGGCGTAGGGGTTACTGTTGGAGTCTGTCCAGCTGAAGGGTCAAATATTTTTATAATAAGACCATTTCCGGAAAGAGAAATTATGCTTTGCGCTGTGGTTGTAGCATTTGAAACAAAAGTTCCTGTTCCCCAATCATATGCCATAAATCCTCCATCTGTTGCTGACTGAAGCGCTAAAATATAATTACGGGCATTTACTGCTTGGGTTGAATCTTTCATACCTAAGAGGTTGAATGCTTGAAGAACTTGATTGGTCGAATCTGGATCAGACGAACCATAATAGCCAAATCCGCCATCAGAATTTTGACTATTTAATAAATACTGCTTTGCTTTTTCAATCGCATTATCTAAATCAGTATGTGAAAGTCCATTATTTTTTGCTGCAACAAGCGCCTGAATAGCAACCCCTGTCATATCAGCTGATGCCTCATACCAATCACAACCCGGTGCTGTCCAGCTAAATCCACCATTTACTGCATCTTGCTGACTAATTAAAAAATTAAGCACATCCTGCTTTATTTGCATGTTTGAAGCATTTCCTGAAGCAACCAATGCAAGTAGCCCATATATATCATCATTTGTGTTGTATTTTTTTATTTCAGGGGTAGCAGAAGCGCATTCATCTCCCAATTGACCATTATTGTGAAAGTTTTCAAGACTTGATACATAATTTGTTCCGTTAAAATTGGTTGGATTTCCGCCAGTTGCAACTATTGCCAGTATCCTGCTTTCCCAATCAGTTGCTGCGTTATTTGTTGGCGCATCTGAAAGTAGAAAATCATAAAGTGATTTATCAAAAGCTTTAACTGTTGAAACCTCGATATTGCTAATTGCAAAAGCAATGGCTGACCATTGAGATGGGGCGCTAAATCCTGTTGTGATCCTACCCTCTGCGTCTTGTTTTGATTTCAAAAAATTCAGCGCATTATCAGTAACCGCATCTGCTTTTACAGCTGGTGCAAAAACAAATACCATAAGCCATAAGCTAAAAGATATAATCAGACCAAAAATTGATAATTTTAATTTCATATTAATTTCCTTTATATTCCCATTCAATACTTTCTCCACTATTTGCTTTTACCAAGCTACATCCCTGACTTGGTGACTGTCCATTAACTTTATAAGTCCACCAAACAGAATTTTCTTTTCCTTGTCCATTTATCTGGTAAACTCCGTTTGTTCCTAAAGCATTATCGTATTTCATAAGAAGTTGTGAGATTTTCCCCTGATCTTTTGCTTTTAACAATACGTCACATTGGTTTGCTCCTTCAGGAAGATCTACATTTCCAACTGATGAGCCATTAATTTTTAGATTTACCTGAAATGTTTGTGCTGCTTGAGCAGGAGCAGGAGTTGACGTAGCTTGTCCTGAGCTTGTCGAAGGATTATTTGAATTAGTTTGCGTTGTAGTTGTTGGAACGGGCGTTAAGGTTGGATAAGTTTGCTGAATATTTTGAGATTCTTTTTTATAAACAGTAATTGTTGGAGTTACGCTTGGAGCAATTGTGACCGTAGGATTAACAACTTTACTTATTCCTTTTACTTCTGGCTTGTAGTCTTTAACAGAAAGAGGAATTGCAATTGCGATAGCAAAACAAATAATTGCAGCAATTAGTAAAGGTGATTTTAGAAATTTAAATTTTTTTATTTTTTGCATGAACATCGTGCTTTCCGAGGTTTTTCCAATAAAAAACCTCTCAATCCCGAGAGGTACATACAAAAAAATTCCTGTTCTCGGGATATATCCGCTTTTTAGGCGGAGAAGATTAGTTTTCTGACTTTAACAGTTGCGGCACAGCCATGGATTTACACTTCCGACGAATTTTATTCATGCGGAATCCCGAGGAAACTACCATCGGGACACGATTACCTAAACTTCGAGAATCATAATAACAACAAAAATTTTCTTTTGCAAGTAGCAAAATATGATTTATTTATCTTTAAACTAATATCTTTTGTATATTTATATGCAAAAGCTCATCTTTTTTTTCTGTAGAATATTTTTCTATTTTAATGCGTTTTTTAAAAAACGGGGCATTAAGAACCTGCGTATGATACTCTCCATTTTCTCCACAAATATCAACATTTTTCTTAATGTTAAGTGTCTGAAGTTTATCTAAATTTTCTTTGTCTAATTTTTCCCCAATCCAACTTTTACTAAACCATGGTTTTTTAACACCTGTAAAAATTACCTCAAATTTTTCATCAATAAGTTTTTTGGCAATTTCATTTCTGTCTCTATACCACAAGGGTTTTAAAATGCTGACTCCGGTAAATTCAGCACATTCCTGCATCCAATTTGTACAACTTCCTATTTCTGCAATATCTCCTGTTACTATTGCGTCGACTTTATATTTTTTTCTAAGTAATTTAATTGCCTTTCTGTAGCTATCTTTAAAAGGTTCTTTAATTTCAAAAAAATAATGAGGAATATCTATTGATTCTGCTTGTAATTTCATAAGTTCAAGTGGATGGGCAAGAAATTTTGCTTTTGTGGGAACAAAAGTTACAAGTCCTACTATCTCAATACCCATTAATTTTGTCTCATAAAAGGCAAGTGCGCAGTCTTTTCCCCCTGTCCATGAGATAACTGCTTTTTTTGTTTTCTTATTCATAATTTTGCCTATTATATAACAAGTTAGCAAGCAACTTTGTCCGGAAAATGTCAAGGAAGACATATTTTAATTGCTATAATGTCAATTATGGCGAAGACTCCATCTATTTCGAAAAGAGGTGAAAATGCCCCTGCCTCTGCTGTTAGAAAGCTAGTTCCTTTTGCAGATGAAGCAAAAAAAAGAGGAACTAAAGTTTATCATATAAATATTGGGGACCCTGATTTTGAAGCACCAATTGAAATTAGAAAATCAATTCAACGCCTTGCTAAAACAGAAAAACGCTTTCCTTATTCCAATTCTAAAGGTCTTAAATCAACTATTGACGCATGGGTAACTTATTATAAAAACATTGGTATTAAACTTTCTTCTGATGATGTAATTGTTACAAATGGCGGATCAGAAGCTTTGATTCTAATATCAGCGGCGCTACTTGATCCAGGCGATGAGTATATTGTCTTTGAGCCATATTATACTAATTACAAATCTTTTGGAAATTTAGTTTCCGCAAAACCAGTTCCTGTTGCTCTTGATAAAAAATCAGGCTATCATTTGCCATCTGATAAAGAGATTGAGAAAAAAATAACAAAGAAAACTAAAGCAATTTATTTTACCAATCCAAATAATCCAACTGGGACTGTTTTTACTAAAGAGGAAATCCTGCGAGTAATAGCAATTGCAAAAAAACACTCACTATTTTTGGTAAGTGACGAGGCATATTATGGCATTAGTTTTGATGGGGCAAAAACTTACAGCGTTTTGCAGCTTGCAGATGAAAAAATGAAGCAAAGCATTATAGTAGTTGACAGTGTTTCCAAAAAACTAAATGTCTGTGGAGCAAGAGTCGGCGCAGTTGTATCCAAAAACAAAGAAGTTATGGATGCAGTATTTAGATTTGCCCAAGGAAGACTATCTCCTGCTTACCTTGAACAAATGATGATTGAAAATCTTCTTAAAGACCCAAGAAAGTATGTCAAAGAAATAACAAAAGCATATAAAAATAGACGGGATATTTTCTTAGAAACACTTGAGAAAGAATTTAATACTAAAATTCATAAACCAGAAGGAGCTTTTTATACTATGGTTGAGCTTCCTATTGATGACATTGATAAATTTGCCAAATGGCTTTTGACTGATTTTTCTTATAAAGGCGAGACTGTCATGGTGGCTCCAGGAACTGGTTTTTATGCAACAGCCGGTAAAGGTAAAAAAGAAGCAAGAGTTGCTTATGTATTAAACGAAAAAGACCTCAAAAAATGCGCAGAACTTCTAGCGCGTGCTGTAAAAGAATATAACTCCAAGTAAATCTACATCTCTTTAGTTACGTAGAGTAAATTTTCTTGCTTGTGGACTTTGAGGACAAAATTAAACCTATTAAAATCCATTGCTAAATGAAAATCCTCTTCATTAAATTCTGATTTTGAGATATCAAAAAATTTTAAAGCACTTTTTGAATCTTTTAAATGATTTTTTATCTCTGCAAAATCCGCAGTATTACCAAGAAGTAAATCTTTTATTGCCCTTGCGCACAATTCATCTTCATCTGCTTTGTCTCTGCCCGATTCTCCCATTGCAACCAGAGTTACAAGCGGAGGATTTATTTTTTTAATATAGTTAGCTATTGCCTGTAAACACACAAAACTTCCCAAGATTATTTCTGTTGCACCTTTTGCATTAACAACGCCCTGTGTGCCCGCAGAAGTTGTCTGAATTATTGTTTTATCTGCAAAATTTATATTTTTAACCTCTGCTGGAGAATTGCCATAATCAAACCCATCTATTTTAATGCCATGTCTTTCGCCAATAAGTACATATTCAGGATTTTCTTTTTTGAGACTAAAAGCATCTTCAACAGAGCCAACCGGAATAATTTTTTTAGCATTATTATTTAGGATATATGCAGCCGTAGTAAAAGCTCTAAGTACATCTATTACAACAACCAGACCTTTTGCTCTTTTTGAGCCCTCAATGAGGCTTTCAATTACTATCTTCATTGTTAAAGCTAATTAACATTCAGAATATCCGCAGGAGTAGCATTTTTTGCAGCCTTCTTCGTAAGCAAATGAGCCTGTGCCACATTCAGGACATAGATCAAAAAGGCTGGTTGTGGATGATGAAGCGTCTACTGACAATGGGAGTTGTCCTGCTGGGACTTCTTCTTTAACCTCGGCATCAGCAGCAATTGGCTTAACACCGGTCGCAACACCGTTGCCATTACCATTGCCGTTACCATTTTTTGGTAGTGCATCTTCTACTTTGCCGTTAACTCTGAAGCCTGCGTGATTGGCTAGAACCTTAGCAATAGCATCAGGCAGAGAGCGGACTTTGTTTGGACCAAAGCCAATACTTTTAGCGCCACCAATTCCAGCAAGTTCTGAAACAATTTCTCTAACGCGTTCTCTGGATGGAACTGGACTATGAATTCTAAGTACAAAAGAAATCATGCGACCGAGAGCATCTGCAAGAGCCATAAGATCAGATCCTGATTTACCATGATTGATAAATACTTCGAAAAGATTTTGCTTTTCGTCTTCATTCATGGTTACATAAACCTTACCGCTTGGACTATCTGCTTTGTAAGTAACTCCAGTAAGCATGGTAGGCCTTGGAACTCTTGGCCTGACTGGAATAGCTGGTTTTTCAACTTCTTTTACTGCTGGTTTTTCTTCAATTCTCTCTAAAACTCCTTGTCTTGATCCATCCCTCATGTAAGTAACACCTTTTAATCCCATATCATATGCTGCCATGTAAAGATTTTTTACATCATCGACTGTGTGTGAATTTGGCGCATTTACTGTTTTTGAGATAGATGAATCAATATACTCCTGCGCAACTGCCTGCACTTTAGTATGCTCAAGAGGAGTTAAATCATTTGCGCTGACAAAATACTTAGGTTTTTCTGCAGCTGGATGCTCTTTAAGCCAAGCCTCATACAAAGGATGATACATGATCTCTTCTCCGCCTCTCCAGCGTCTTAGGAAACTAAACTCATAGACAGGTTCTACTCCTGAAGAAACACCTGATACAAGCGATGTGGTTCCTGTTGGAGCAATTGTCAAAAGAACAGCGTTTCTAATCCCTTGTTTAGCAATTTTCTTTCTAAGAGCCTCCGGTAGAGCTTTGATGTGATAGCCTTTTTGGTATTTTTCTTTGTTGTATTTAGGAAACGAGCCTTTTTCTTTAGCAATATCAGATGATGCATCATATGCACTATCACGAAGAGTTTTGAAGATCTTTTCAATCATTGGCAGAGATTCTTCTGAGCCATAAGGAAGCTGCATTTTAATAAGAGCATCGCCAAGTCCCATGATACCAAGACCTGTTCTTCTTATTTCTTTAGCGCATTTTTCATTCTCCGGGAAGAAATAATAGGTTTGATCGATAACATTATCAAGAAAACGCATAGCTACTTTTACGTCTTTACTGAATGATTCGAAATCAAACTTACCAGCTTTGTCACTGGCTAGGTCATCGCCTTTTACATAAGCTGAAAGATTCATAGCGCCAAGGTTACAAACAGCCATAGCTCCAAGAGGCTGTTCTCCGCAAGGATTTGTGGCAATAAGTCTCTCAAAATACCAAGTATTACTTCTTTTGTTGGATCTTTCCATGAAGTGAAGACCAGGTTCTGCTGATCTCCATGCTGCAGTACAAATAAGATCCCAAAGTTCTTTTGCTTTTACTGTTTTATAAACTTTAACTTTTTTACCAAGCGCCTTCCACTGATCAATTTCTCCGTTCCATTTGGTGTCATAATCAGGATCTTCTATGTCAGGATAAATAAGATCCCAGTCCTTATCTGCTTTTACAGCCTCCATAAAGGCATCTGAAACACAAACTGAAAGATTAGCGCCGGGAATTTTACTTAAATCCTGCTTAACTGTAATAAATTCCTCAACATCTGGGTGCCAGTCCCAAAGCATAAGCATGGTCGCGCCACGTCTAGATCCTCCCTGCTGAACAATATCATGGGTAGCAACAGAAAAAAGAGTTGCCCAGTTAACTGGTCCTGATGAAGTACCGTTAACTTTTTTAACACGAGCTCCTTTGGGGCGAAGAGATGAAAGATTAAGACCAACTCCACCTGATCTAGCCTGAATTTCAACCAGTTGACCGAGAGCTTCTAAAATTCCATGCCTTGAGTCTTTTGGCGATGGTATAACAAAACAGTTAAAATAAGTAACTTGGTAGCCTGTTCCTGCTCCTGAATAAATACGTCCTCCAGGCACAAATTTGAAGTCTGACATGACATTATAAAACTCATCTTCCCATTTTTTACGATCTTTTAGCTTTTCGTTTTTAGCAATACCTTTTGCCACACGTTGCCAAGTCTCTTCAGGGGTATGCTCAAGCAACTCACCTTCCGGAGATTTTAATGCATATCTGTCTAAAAATACTTTTTCTCTTATTCCATCTAATTTCATAATTTTATGCTGCTAGACGCTGAGCCTCCTTTTCGAAATCTTCAACATCTACAAATCTTCTAAATACACTTGCAAATCTAATATAGGCAACTTTATCCAGCTTTTTAAGTCTTTTGGCAACCAGTTCTCCTATTAATTTACTTTCAACTTCTAGTGAACCTAATCCTCTTAATTCTCGCTCTATTTCTGTAACCAGCGATTCTATAATATCTGTTGGTATTATAGTCTTTTCGCACGCTTTTAACAAACCTATTTTTAGTTTTTCCCGACTAAATTGCTCTCTTCTATTGTCCTTTTTTATAACTACTAGCTGTACGTTTTCTATTCTTTCGTAAGTTGTATATCTTTTACCGCAAGAAAGACATGATCTTCGCCTTCTAATAGTATCCAGATCCGAATTTTCTCTTGTTTCAACAACTTCTGATTCTTTAGTTCCGCAATATGGACAATGCATATTTAGTGCCAAAAAAATCATATGACACTACATCTACGACGTCAACTATCAACTTCTATATCAAATATAGTCAATAGCCTCGAATGGGTATTTTTTGTGGGTTTTTTCTTACAAAAGAAAAATACCTGTTAAAAAAAATAAATCAAAAATCTTAAAAAAGCCTTTATTTGGAGTTAAAAGCTTTTACTTGCCTGTCTAAATCCTGCATTTTTTTGAGGCTAGATTCAAATTGTTTTTTATCACTATCTTTTGCTGATTCTGCCAGATTTGAAACAAGTTCCTGATGCTTAAGACTTGCTATAGTAATTTTACGCTCGAACTCTAGGACATTTATCCCCTGCTTCTTTGCTTCCTCAATATTATCTATTGTTTTTTTGAAGTAATCTTCTGATGCCTGCAGTGTTTGAAAAACAGTCTCATTGTCTTTATTTTGCCCATAAAGATAGAGGGCAGCCTGTAAATTTTTATCTGATTGCAATAGATTAAATTCAGCTTTCTTTAAGGGGCTTGAGATTAATAAACTCATTATATTGTCTCTTAAGCTCTTAAGAAAATAAAACGGGTGACCAGGCAAAATTCCAGGATATGGAAGCTGGTATTCAACAGGTGTTGGTGATGGAATAGGCGTTATAGAAGGAGATATTTGCTGTGCAAACGCAGATGCTGTATTGCTTAAAATAATTAAAAAACAAACTATTGTTACAAAAATCTTTCCCATAAAACTATTTACTATTATACCCTATTTTTTCAAGCACATGCTTGAGATTCTCTTCTTGTCCATGCATGAAAGTATTTATTGTAATATCATAATATTTAGAATCCCAATAAACCCAAAGTTTATCTCCATCAGCGTAAAGTTTTCGCCATTTAGTTAAATCATTCTTTTCTCGCTCGAAAATTTCAGCTTTTGCTTCATCATAGGCAATTTTTTCACGATTAATCAGTCTGTCTGTGCGAATCTGGGGCTGGTCTTCTCCGTTTTCGTTCTCACAAATAACTGCAATTTTAAAAACATCTGTCATGTTTTGTGCGCAAAAACCTGCCAGTTTGCTTTCAAGTACGACATGGTGTTCGTTTTTTAAAATTTCTTTTTGTTTTTCTTCAAAAAGAATATCTTCCTCATCGGGACGAAGATCAGTATCTTTGGTAGCAACATGCATTTTCTTTCTCATTGCTTCCCAAAATACTTCCCCTCCTTCAATATGTTTCCAACCCAAAGTTTCAGCTATATGCTTAGCAAGAGAGGTTGACCCGGCACCAATGCGACCGGAAACAGTTATTATGCGGATCCCTGGAAGATCAATAGGATTCATTAGTTATATTATACCTTATTATACTTTGGTTGCGGCAGGTGTTACTGGAGGAACGACTGGCTGTGCAGGCGGTACTGGCTGAGGCGATTGTGATAGTGGTGTTCCTGTAAGTTTTTCTCCTATCATAATTACCTGCTCCACAAGTCTGTTTGCGTATCCGTATTCATTGTCATACCAAACTATTAATTTAAGCATATTGCCGCCAACAACCTGAGTAAGAGACAAGTCAACAATGCTTGAGTGAGAATTACCGATAATATCACTTGAAACCAATGGATCTACGGTTGTCATCACAATCCCTTTATACGTAGGACTCTCTGCTTCCTGAGTCAAAATCTGATTTACCTCCTCAATAGTTACATTTTTCTTAAGAAGAAATGTAAAATCAGAAAGCGATCCTACAGGAACAGGAACACGCAGAGCAATTCCGGCAAAAATTCCCTGAAGAGATGGAACTACAATACCAGCTGCTTTTGTCGCACCAGTTGAAGTAGGAACAATATTCTCAGAAGCAGCTCTGGCTCTACGATAATCTTTGTGTCCCCCGTCAAGAAGTCTTTGATCTGATGTATACCCATGAACAGTTGTCATCATGGCTTTTTCTATACCAAAATGCTGTTCAATGATTTTTGCAACTGGTGCTATACAATTAGTAGTACAAGATGCATTATTAATAATTTTTTCTCCTTTATAAGCATCTTCATTTACTGAAATTACGTATGTAGGCACACCTTCTCCTTTAGCTGGTGCGGAAAGAACAACTGCTTTAGCTCCAGATGTCATGTGAGGCTGGGCTTTTTCAAGGCTGTTAAGCTTCCCACTTGCTTCTATAACTACATCAACATTTAAATCTTTCCAAGGAAGAAGTGATGGGTCTTTTTGAGAGTAAACAGGAATATCTCTTCCATCAATTACTAAATGCCCCAAAAATGAAGGATTATTTGCATCCTGACTTGGCTTAACGTCTACCTCTTGAGGTAAAAGTCCGTAAACGCTATCGTACTTTAAAAGATACATCCAGCCTCTTATATCTGTTGAGCTTCCTGCGTTTATTGCTACAACTTCTATTTCATCAGGGTGCCATTGTTCAATTACTCTATGAGCAACTCTTCCTATTCTTCCGTATCCATTTATCGCAACTCGAATCATATGTATATATAACCAAATTTCTGTCTGTTTTTCAAGAGGAAAAACTATTAATTCTCTAAAAATCAATTATGCTACTATATAAAAGTTATGATTTACTTCTTTGGTTATGGAGCAGATCGCGATGCCGATATGATGAAAGCAATAGTAGGACGTGTTCCAAAAGGAGAAAAAGCTGTTATTTCAGGATTTGAGCTATGCATTCAGTCATTTAACGATGTTCCCTTTAAAGCACGTAAAATAATAGCTAAATCCTGGGATCATAGCTTTAAGTCTTATGTAATAAGACCGGTATTAGACATGAATTCCGTTGTTACCGGCACCATGTGGACACTAACTCCTCTTGAAAGAAAACTTATAGACAATTGGGAGATTACCGGCTTGTGGTATGACGTCTTTTTCTTTACTAAAGAGGCTCCCGACAAAATGCAAATGGAAATTCAAATCGTACAAGATCAACCAATTAGACATATTGCCAATGGTAAAAGATATAAAACATTTCTAAACTCCAGAGAAAAAATGCTTGAAACTGCGAATTTTCTTAGACTTGAATACTTAAAAAATAACTAGAAAAACTCCATTGCTCTACAGATATTTCAAATTTATTAATCCTTCTTCTGACCGCGAGATTCAATTATCTTAGCATGAGCTGCTTTTGCATCTGAGGCAACTCGAGGATCTGTTAACAAAGCATCAACTGTCCCAGTAAAGGCACTATCAAGAGCAGATCTAGCTTCTGCTATATTAGGAAATTTACTTAACGAGATCGCTACCGCGCTTTCCCATCTTCGGGCTATTGCTTCTCCTGTTAAGTTTTTCCCAGAGTAGCTTACTCTAAGAACGGTATAAAAATCATCAAAGGCTGGATCTGTAAGAAGACCAGCTCTCTCAAGTAAACTTTTTATATTTTCAGCATCAGGCATCGTAAACGCTCTTGGAGGCTGGGGACCTGCCCCATCTACTGCTTCACCATTAGACATAGTTAAAATCTAATCTACTCCATCAGCATAAAAAAATCAATAAAATTTCTATGTTATGATAGAAATATGCTAGCCAAAGTACTGTCCGCTGCGGTTGTAGGGCTTGATGCCGTGCCTGTTGAAGTTGAAATTGATATTGCATCTCAGGGACTTCCGTCCTTTACGATAGTAGGACTTCCTGATAAAGCAGTTGAAGAAGCAAAAGAAAGAGTACGTTCAGCCATAAAAAATTCTGGCGCAGATTTTCCGGCAAAAAGAATAACTGTAAATCTTGCTCCTGCTGATTTACCAAAAGAGGGACCGTCTTATGATCTACCAATTGCTCTCGGAATTCTAATAGCTTCCGGTCAGCTAAATACTGATATCACAAATAGCCTTTTCTCGGGAGAGCTTTCTCTTGATGGACGAGTAAGATCTGTTACCGGAGCTTTACCTCAAACACTCCTTGGAAAACGCAAAAAAATGAAACATATTTTTTTACCCAAAGATAACGCCAAAGAAGCAGCAATTGTTGACGAAATAATTATTTATCCTCTGGAAACCCTTCTTTCTTTATTTCAACATCTAAGCAATCAGAAAGCAATTGATCCCCAAGAACCAATTAACTTTTCTGATAAAGATGACTATGATTTTGATTACGACATGAAAGATATTAAGGGACAACAGCAGGCTAAAAGAGCTTTGGAGATTGCTGCAGCCGGAAGTCACAATATCTTAATGAAGGGTCCGCCTGGAGCGGGAAAAACTCTTCTTGCCAGAACTCTTCCATCAATTCTTCCTAAGCTTACTTTTGATGAGATGATTGAGGTGACTAAAATTTATAGTATCGCTGGACTTCTTGGGAAAAACCCAATTGTGAATAAACGTCCCTTTAGGAGTCCGCATCATACAACATCCTCTGTTGGACTTATTGGTGGAGGATCAAATCCGCGACCTGGCGAAATAACTCTTGCCCACCGCGGGGTTTTATTCCTAGACGAATTTCCTGAATTCCCAAGGAATATACTGGAAAGCCTTAGGCAACCCATTGAAGATTCACTTGTCTCAATTTCAAGGGCAAATGGGAAAACAACCTTTCCGGCAAAATGTATGCTTGTAGCTGCACAGAACCCTTGCCCATGTGGATATCTTGGGGATAAATCTCATAATTGCACTTGTTCTGTTACACAAATCCTTCGTTATGAAAAAAAAGTTTCAGGGCCCCTGCTTGATCGTATAGATATCCACATTGACGTACCTGCTATAAAAGTAGAAAAACTAACAGAAAAAGAAACTCCACTGAGTAAGACTGAATCATCTAAACAAATAAGAACTAGAGTACAAAAGGCAAGAGATAGACAAATAGAACGCTTTCGGGGGACCTCAATTACTTCCAACGCAGAGCTTTCCAATAAAACAATTAAACAATTTTGCCTTCTCTCAGATGAATGCATTGAGCTTCTTAAAATGGCTGTTATCAGAATGAATTTATCAGGTCGCGCATATCATAGGAGCATAAAACTAGCCAGAACTATCGCTGATCTTGACAGTTCGGATGATATAAGACCAAAGCATATTGCCGAAGCCTTACAATATCGTCCAAAAATTAATAACAGTATATAAATTATGGAAAAAGGATTAACGCAACAACAGGCAGAAGAAAAACTGAAACAACATGGCAAAAATACCATTAGCGCCGAAAGTACGTTTTCTATTCTTGGCAGCTTTATCTCTCAGTTTACTACTATAATAAACGCCATACTTTTTGTTGCCGCAGTATTTTCATATTTTATTTCAAATATCCTCGATGCTGCACTTATCCTCTCAATAATTTTTCTTAATGCAATTCTAGGTTTCATACAGGAATTTAAAGCAGAAAAATCCCTCGAAAGGCTTAAAAACATGACGGCTCCCACTGCCCGCGTAATAAGAGATGGAAAAGAGCAGGAAGTTTTAGCTGAAAGCTTAGTTCCATACGACGTTGTTGTGCTTGCCGAAGGAGCAAGGGTCCCTGTTGACGGAGAGCTTCTGGAAGCAAATCATCTGGAAATTGACGAATCAATTCTAACCGGCGAATCCTTAGCAGTTATTAAAAAACATAAAGAAGATGTGTTTTTAGGAACTTTTGTGACTAAAGGAAACGGACTAATGTTAGTTACTGCAACAGGAAACAATACTCAATTTGGCCAAATTGCAAAAACTCTTTCTTCCATAGAAAACGAACAAACGCCTTTACAAAAAAATCTATCTCAAATGGCAAAATTTCTTTCCTTTGCAGCAGTTACCACTGGTCTTCTGATTATTCCAATCGGTGCTTTTTACCACGAAAATATCATTGATCTCATTCTTGTTGCTGCAAGCATAGGTGTTGCGGCAATTCCCGAAGGTCTTCCAGCTGTAATTACAATTGCTTTTGCAATAGGGGCAAGCAGAATGGCAAAACAAAAGGCAATTGTCCGTAAAATGGCTGCCATTGAAACACTTGGCGCTATGCAGGTGGCCATATCTGACAAAACAGGAACCATAACCAGAAACCAAATGCGTGTTAAAACATTTTATATTCCCAAAAGAAGCTCTTTGCCTCTTCTAGTTCAATCATGCGTGCTTGGAAATACAGCGTCTTTAGCAGAAAAAGGCAATGAGCAGAACGAAGTTATAGGAGATCAGACAGATGGAGCACTGCTTCTTTGGGTAAAAAAACAAAAAATTAAATATGTTTTGCCAAAAGCTGAAGTCCTTGACGAATATGTATTCGACAGCATGAGTAAATTAATAACTACTGTTTGGAAGAAAAACGATAAAAAGCATGTCTTTGTAAGAGGAGCGCCTGAAGAAATTATATATAGATGTGTCGTGTCAAAAAAAGACAAGGAGGAGTTGACAAAAAAATATGAAGAATTTGCCAAAAGTGGTCTTCGTGTTATAGCTTTTGCAACAAAAATAAGCCATCACAAAGGAACTAAACCCAGAAAAGAACTTGAAAAATCACTTAATTTTCTTGGGTTTATAGGTATTTACGATCCTCCGCGTCCGGAAATAAAACAGGCAATTGCCAACGCAAAAGCAGCCGGAATTCATGTTTGCATGGTAACTGGCGACAATCCTCTTACTGCTCTTAGTATTGCTAAAGAAATCGGTCTTATCGAAAAAGATGAAGATGTAATCACCGGGGATGATTTAGTAAGCTTTTCTGATGAAAAATTATCAGAAGTTATATTAAAAACCAGAATTTTTGCAAGAACAAAACCTGCTCAAAAACTACGCATTACCACACTTTTACAGAATAAAGGCCTGGTTGTCGGCGTCACCGGAGATGGTGTAAATGACGCTTTAGCTTTGAAAAAAGCAGATGTCGGAATTGGTATGGGCGAGGGTGGGACAGATGTCGCCCGTGAAGCATCAGATATTGTCCTTTCTGACAATAATTTTGCTACTTTAATACGCGCAATTGAAGAAGGAAGAATAATCTATAAAAACATAACAAATGGCATTGTTTATCTACTTTCAGGAAATCTTGCTGAAATTTCACTTGTTCTTTTTGCAGTTCTTTTACACCTTCCCTTTCCCCTTTTGCCAACACAGATTTTGTGGATCAATCTCGTAACTGACAGCTTACCCGCTATCGCATTGGCTACGGGCAGTGAGGACGGATCTATTTTAAAATATCCTCCCAGAGACCCAAGGGAACCAATTTTAAATAGAAAAAGATTGTTGCAAATTGTAACAATTGGACTTGCCTTAAGCGGAACACTACTTACATTGTTTTATTTTATTCTCCCCAACATGTCTGAAGCACAAGCTAGGACTATTATCTTTAACGGACTCATTTATTTCCATTTACTGATCGTTATTTATCTCGGCTGGCATTCACTAAGACAAGGTAATAAATTTTTAATTTTTACGATTATTTTAATTGCAGCATTACAGGCAATTATTACTTTTACTCCCTTTTTCCAACAAATTTTTCACCTAGCGGTTTAAACCAATTTTTGTTGTTTTTCTAAATATTTAGGAGAGGCGATTGCTAGATGCTCGTAAGCTGCTTTGGTCGCAACACGACCGCGTGGAGTTCGCTTAAGAAAACCAAGCTGCAGCAAATACGGCTCAACTAAATCCTCAAGGGTTCCTGTGTCTTCAGAGAGAGTTGAGGCAATGGTTTCAATACCAACCGGTCCTCCACTATGTTTTTTAATCACAGCTTCTAAAAACTTTATATCTAAAGAATCAAGTCCTACGCTATCAACTTCAAGCATTTTTAGGGCATTTTCTGTTGCAGCAAAATCAATCTCTCCCCTTCCTTTAACTTGAGCAAAGTCCCGCACTCTTTTTAAAAACTTCAAAGCAATTCTGGGCGTTCCTCTGGCTCTTTTTGCAATTTCTGAAATACTTTTTTCATCAATTTTTGTCGTTAGTTTTTTGGCGCCATTTAGGATAATAATTGCCAACTCTTCAGGCTCATAAAAATTCAGACGATGAACTACGCCAAAGCGATCTCGAAGCGGTGCTGACAAAAGCCCTGCACGAGTTGTCGCACCAACTATAGTAAATTGCGGGAGATCTAGTCTTAAAGTTCGTGCCGATGGACCTTTACCTAAGATTACATCCAAAGCATAGTCTTCCATTGCCGAATACATTGCCTCTTCAACTGTTTTATGTAAACGGTGAATTTCATCAATAAATAAAATATCTCCTTTTTCAAGATTGGTTAAAATCGCAGCTAAATCTCCGGATCTGGCAAGAGCTGGCCCTGATGTGATGCGAATATTTGCCCCCATTTCCCGAGCTACTATATGAGAAAGAGTTGTTTTACCAAGTCCCGGAGGTCCATAAAAAAGAATGTGTTCAATTGCTTCTTTTCTTTTTCTTGCTGCTTCAATTGCAATTTTTAAAGCAGTTTTAACATTTTCCTGCCCATGAAATTCATTCCAACTTCCTGCGCGAAGAGATGTAAACAGTTTTTCCTCTTCCTGTGTTTCTTCCTGTAAAGGATCTTTTATTTTTTTAGCCATATCTATCTTCCCAAAGATTTAAGTGCAAGTCTAATTTTTTCTTCAACATTTTCCCCTTTTCCTTTCAATGATTTAATTGCATCTCTTGCTTCTGCAGCTGAAAAACCAAAGCTTTTAAGTGCTGTGACAACCTCATTGTTTTCATTGGAATCCTCAGATAAATCCAAGTCTCCTTCTCCACCTAGCTTATTTTTTAGTTCAATAATAATTTTTTGTGCATTCTTCTTTCCAAGTCTTGGTACCGAAGTAAAAAAAGAAACGTCATTACCAATGATTGCGTTAACAATTTCTGTTCTTCCACCAACTGAAAAAACACCAATAGCTGTTTTACAACCAACGCCAGAAACACTAATTAAATATTCAAAAAGTTTTAAATCTGCAGCATCAGTAAATCCATAAAGCTCTAAAAGATCTTCGCGAACATGTGTATGTATGAAAAATTTAATCTTATCTCCTGGGTTTGCTGAAATACTAACCGGAATATGAACCTTATATCCAACACCATTAACATCAACAATTATTGAGGACAAATCTTTATAATCAACAATTCCTTGTAGGCTTCCTATCATATGAAGTAGACAGAGTATAGCACAGAGATTTTAGAAGACAAAAGGAATAAGCATCTTGGATTTCTTTTTGTACTCTGTGTAGCTTTTGCCAAAATGTTTTTCTAGAATTTTCTCTTCTAGCTTTGCTTGTTTGTAGGCTATAAAAAAGAATAAAGGAAACAGAAGAAATAAATAACTATTTGCAACAAGCTCTCCTCCCGTAACTCCTATGGCAAGCCCTGTGTATATTGGGTTTCTTATGTATTTATAGATTCCATTTGTTATTAGCGTTTGGTTTTTCTTAATTTGATATTCAGCTGCGTGTGCCCAGTTCGTTCCAAGCGTTACTCTTGCGCTTATACTGATAATAAGTCCTATGATTACAAGAATAACTCCTGCTAACTGTGTGTCGTAATTAATAGTTAAAACAGGCAATCCTGCGATTTGCAAACAAAGTAAAAAATAAAATACATAATGCAGTTTGTATTTTCTTAAATAGCCTATCTTGTTAAGCGATTTGCTTTTAGGCTTTTCTTTATCTGCTTTTACCTCAGATATCCTCCAGAAAAACTGCCAGAAACCAAAAAGCAATAAAGTAATAATTCTAAAAAATAAATCCATATTTTTATTTTAACTTATTTATCTTGTGAGAAAAAGCGTGAGTAATAGCAATTGCCAGAGCATCTGCTGTGTCATCTGGTTTTGGGACAGATTTTAGCTTTAAAATCATCTTTACCATTTGCCCTACTTGGTTTTTTTCTGCCCTACCGTATCCTGTTAAGGCCATTTTTACTTGCAAAGGCGTGTAAGCAGCAACCGGAAGGTTTTTTTCTGCTGCGGAAAGCAAAAGCACTCCCCTAGCCTGCCCTACGATTAAAGCTGTTTTGGCATTGGTATTAAAAAATAATTCCTCAATTGCAATAACATTCGGTTTTTCTTCGGTAATTATTCGGGAAATACGCCCATGTAGTATGTGTAGTCTCTTTTCTACAGAAGTTTTTGCCTCAGTTTCAATACACCCATAATCCCCTGCTTTTAGCTTTCCACCCTCAACATCAACAGTACCCCAACCTGTTCTTCCAATTCCCGGATCAATCCCCAAAATTTTCATAAAAAAACTTGTATTATTAACCTAGTTAGTATACAATACAAAACATGAAACATCCTAGTTTAGCCTCTGAACCAAGAAAAGTTTTGGGCAAAAAGGTTAAAAAACTTCGCAGAGAAGGCTATGTTCCTGCAAATGTCTACGGAAAAGGCTTAGAATCAACTGCAATACAGGTAAAACTTACTGATTTTCAGGAAGTTTACAAAGAAGCCGGAGAAACTGGACTTATTGATCTTAAAGTCGGAAGCGATGCAAAGCCAGTACTTATCAAAAACCTACAAATGAGTTTCCCTCACCGTATTCCTCTTCACGTTGATTTTTACCAAGTCAATTTGAAAGAAAAAGTCAAAACAATGGTTCCAGTTGTTCTTACTGGCGAACCAAAAGCTGTTATTGATAAAGTCGGACTTCTTCTTCAAACTCTTTCTGAGGTTGAAATTGAAGCTCTACCTACTGAACTTCCTGAAAATATCGAAGTATCAGTTGAGCATTTGGCAGCAATTGATGATCATATCTTAGTCGAAAATCTTAAAGCTCCAACTGGAGTTACCATCCTTTCTGCTCCTGATCAAACAGTAGCTAAAATTGGAGAATTAGTAGTTGAAGAACCAGAACCAGTTGCGCCTGCTGAGGGTGAAGCTGTTGAAGGCGCAGAAGGCGCTGCTGAGGGTGAAGAAGGTGCTTCAGAAGGTGGAGAAAAGACTGAAGGAGAAGAATCCAAAGAAGAAAAACCTGCAGAAGACAAAAAAGAATAACCCCGTTAATTCATATTTTCCAAACAACATTAGTCATCTTAGAAGAAATAATTATCAGTTTATTTGGGGGTAGAAGGTAAACCATCAACTGCTTTTTTAAAACCGTCGATATTTCTTCTGGTAATATCTGTTGTAAAAACGAGCGCTGAGGATGTTGAGGCTTGAGTAGGATTAGAATACGGACTGGTCACGCGCAGCAACCACTTATTGTCTATAATCTGAATTCCTTCTGAACGATAAACACCATCTCTATCTGGAGCAGAAGGCACTCTTTCTATTCTTACAAAGGGTACCGCCGGACGACCTTCTTCAACAACTTGCACTCCCCTAGAAATCCATAAATGCCCCTCTTTTACTGGGTATCCCAGCGTACCACCAGCAGGCAACCTGTCTCTAATCGCCGCAGAAAGCTTTCCTACCAATTCATACTCTCCTGGTTCTACTGCCTGAAAACACCATTTATCTTCAACTGTGAGCACTCTGTCTGCTTCAGCAATCGCAGAGGCACGTAAATCTGCTGGCATGATTGATGCGCGATCTAATGATTCTCTATGCCTACGTCTTGCTGCAGCGCGAAGTCTAGCCTGCTGCAGACCTTCTTCTCTCAGTCTACGTCTTTCTGCTTCTCTGATTTGCTCACCTAAAGCTTGCTGCGCATCTCTAACTTCCGGACTAGGCTCAACAGTAGCCCTTCTTTCTACTTGCGCTCCAAGTGCCCTAATAGCTTCATCGCGCGCAGCTGCAAAAATTCCAAGCAATCCCTGACGGGCATCAACAGGAACAGGACTATCAGCAGTATTTGTTTCTTCCACACGCCTTCTATATGCAGCTCTTATCTCATCCTCCGTAGCAGGACGTCCTTCTTCAAGACCCAAGATAACATTAGGACTCATTCTTGTTTGCCCAGCATCTCTCCCCGACTGCAAATGACCTTCTCTTGGTTCTGTTGTCATAGGTACACATTAACAAACCTAAACATTAAATACAAGCAACAACTTTCTTTAGGAAAAGGCGCAGACGACAAAAAGAATAATCTCATCCACTTTTAAATTATTTCCAATTAAAGTTTTGCTATAATCATCCCATGGACGACTTTAATGTCGAGCGAGGCCTAGACATTCCAATGTCAAATGATTCAGCAGGTAGGATTGTCGCGCATGTAAAATCTCTTCTTTCCGGAGCAGATACGGCAAGATTTAGAACAGATGACGGTAGAATTGTTTATTTAATTAACAAAAAAACTGTCGATGATTATGAATCTCCTTTTGAGGCAACTGTTGTTGCTTTTGATGAAGAAAAACCACGACGTGCTCCTGATGGCACAACTCACTCCTCAAGCAGCACTCTTATTATCAAAAATTATGAGACTAGCCTCGAAACGAAATTTTTAGCAAAAGAATACGAAGAGAGATTAAGAAAAAGAGGAGATGAGCTAGACGAAGACGACTATGAAGGAGTAGTTAAACAAGATGTTCCAGGTACTGAATCACATGCGGACGAATTTATAAAAATCCTTTCCGGATTAACACCTGACGCTCGATTAGATCAATTCGACAGAACGCCTGCAGAGCAACAGCAAGACAAGGAAACCGCAGAAAGAATTAGAAGCGAAATTGAAAGACTGCTACATGTTGCCGGCGTCAGTGTTCCCAACGGCGTACTGGAATCGAGACAGGCGGAGCTTACCAGAAATGGGATTCATTACACAGTAGGACTTGGTCGACACGGTGAGATCTTTGTTTATATACACAATCCTGAAACTGATATGACTATTCCTGTTTCGGCCAAAAAAAATCTCATAAGTAGAGCAAGTAGAGGTTTTTTACTTGACAGAGATAATCGTTTATCGCTTATAACTCCAACCGAGTACGAGATAGATGGTCGCATTCTTCTGCAGCAAACCGCAGAAGATCAAATTAGGGATTGGTATCCTGTAAATACTGATGGTTGGAATAGAATCTTGGCAACATCTAAAGAAAAAGAAGAACTTATAAGTGACCTTGCTGCCCTCACAGCGTATGATGTGGTATGAAAATCACGAAGTATTTATCTGGCCTCAATCCTCTCTCCTAAAACAGTTGCTTCTCTAAAATTCGGATCAAGACTTAATACTTTTTCAAGTGATTCTTTTGCTTCATCTACCTTTCCTAAAGAAAACTGTAATGAAGCTATACGAAAATACGCATCTCTATATCCCTCATACTCTTTAACTACCTGCTGCCAGTACGAGAGCTCGCTTGCCAGCTTAACTTTGCCCTTTTGCAACTCATCTACCTCCTTAAGGTTTTGACTTAAAAGTAACCCTTGTAAAGCTATACCAAAAAGAATAACAACTGAAACCAAACCAACCAATATTATTTTCCACTTTTCGGTAATAAATCGGGAAATACTCGGGAAAAAGCCTTTTTTTTCTGCGGCGACTGACATGCACCCATAATAAACCTTTTTTAAAAATTTGACAATGTTTATTTTGAGGAACTACTTGAGGCAGGCCATTTGGAAATCATGATTGATCCTTCTCCATCCAATTTTTGATATATTTCTTCTGTAATAAATGGCATGAAGGGGTGGAGGAGTTTTAACAAGTTCTTAAACATCCACATTAAAGCGAAATATGATGTTCCATCTACTCTTAACTTAACGTCTTCAACATATTTATCAGCAAATTCATGCCATATAAACTCATACAACTTTTCTGCAGCCAGATTGAACTGATAGTTATTTAAATAGTTAGTAATTTCTTCTGATAATCTTTGTGTTTTTACAACCATATCAATATCTGCTTTATCACTAAGTAAGGACAAAACCGAGTCCACATCCATTTCTGTTGATTTATTTTTTACACCTGGGGGTCTCTTCATCTCAATAAATCGTCCAATGTTCCAGAGTTTATTAGCAAATTTACGGGATGCGTCAAGCTTTGAATACGACAATACTTGATCATTACCTGTTGCGTTTCCGTAAATCAAAGCAAAACGAACTGCATCTGCTCCGTACTCATCAGCAAGCTCAAGAGGATTAACTACGTTTCCCTTTGACTTGCTCATCTTTTTACCATATGGGTCATTAACGATTCCGTGGAATATTACATCTTTAAAAGGAACATCCCCTGTCATATATGCCCCAAGCATAACCATGCGAGTAACCCAGGCTTTCAAGATATCATAAGCTGTTTCCATTACAGAAGTTGGGTAAAACTTATCAAAATCACCTGTTGATTTAAGGGTAACTACTGGCCACTGTCCTGACGAAAACCAAGTGTCAAAAGTGTCTGTATCCTGCTCTAAATCATCTCCTTTTGGAGTTTCTCCAGCTGTAACTACCCATTCTCCTGTCTTTTTGTTTTTCCAGGCAGGGATTCTTATTCCCCAGACAATTTGTCTTGAAATATTCCAATCACGAAGTCCTTCAAGCCACTGAAAATATATTGTTTCAAAATTTTTAGGATAAATTTTTACATCTCCCTTTTTGACAGCATTAATTGCTTTGTCCGCCAGCCCTCTTACTTTCATAAACCATTGTTCTTTAGGAAGAGGCTCCAAAACTCCTTTGCATTTATAGCAAAGACTTAATCGTGAAATATAATGTTCATCAATTTTCTCAATTAAGCCTTTTTCCTGCATTTCGGAAACTATTGCCCTTCTTGCTTCTTTTGCATAAAGACCGGCAAATTTTCCGGCATGGTGATTCATTTTTCCATCAAAATTAATTACTTGTCGCATTTCTAAGTTATGTCTTTTTCCGACCTCGTAGTCATTAAAATCATGAGCCGGAGTAATCTTTACAACACCCGTTCCAAAATCTTTATCAACTGACTCATCGGCAATCACTTTTATTTTTGCTTTTCCCAAAACTGTTTCGATTTCAATTTCCTTTCCTACATACTGCTTGTATCTTTTATCGTCTGGATGAACTGCTACTGCTGTATCACCAAATTTAGTTTCAGGACGAGTGGTTGCAAGAACCAATGGCCCGTATTTGATGTAATAAAGAGGTCTTTCGCGCTCTTCATGAACTACTTCCAAATCTGAAAAAGATGTGCCATCAAAAGTACAATAATTAACTAAACGGAAGTCGCGGTAAATAAGACCATCGTCATGCATTTTTTTGAAAGTTTGATGAACTTGCTTCACAATATCCTCATCAAGCGTGTATTTTGCCCTACTCCAGTCGAGAGAAAATCCAAGTCTGCGAAGTTGTTTTTCTATTCCTCCCCTGTGCTCCTCGACATATTCATGTATCATCTTATATAGCGTTTCCTGATCATAATCGAGACGTGTTTTCCCTTCTGCTTTTAATTTTTTTTCAAAAACAAATTGAGTTTCAATCCCTGCATGATCCGTGCCAGGAAGCCACAGAGAAGCGTCTCCTAACATACGATGGTAACGAATTAAAATATCTTCAACCGTAAACATCGCATGACCAAAATGAAGCGCACCATTGGCATTTGGTGGAGGCAAAATAATACAGTAAGGCTTGCCTTTTGGATTTATTTCCGGCTTAAAATACCCCTTTTCTTCCCAATTTTTATAGATTTTTTCTTCAACTTTTTTATGATCGTAAACTTTGTCCATTATGAGGATTATATCACGCTTGAATCTAAAGGAAAAAGATTATTCTTTTACAGTAGACAACTTATAACCTCGTGTCCTAACAGTTACAATCTCGTAGGTACTGTTTTGCTCCCGAAGTTTTACGCGGACTCGTGCAACAAGCCTGTCAATCGCCCAGTCAGAGACACCAAACTCTTTATATTCAGGCCAAACCTTTTCTATAATTTCTTCTCTCTCGCAAATATCGCCAATGCGTGCTTCAAGCAACTTAAATAATAAATGCTCCTTGCGTGTTAAATGTACTGCCTCTTGCTTTATTTCCTCTTCTAACGTGTTATGAGAAATATAATACTCAATAAGAGGACTAAAAACTTTTTTTCCTGAGATAAATCCTGTATCGAAAAGGTACTCTGCCTTCTCCTCCTGCTCCTTACTTAGGGTCTTTTTTTTGACAACTTGAATCAATGCTTTTTTTTCATCACGCATGAGTCCATCCCAAAGCTCCTCTGATTCTAAAGTAATACGCTCATCTGCAACTAATGTTTCAAAAAGATCTTTATCTGTTTCTATTTTCTTCTTCTTATTCTCATTAAGAATAATTAATGCCAGATGAAGATATTGAACGTTTCCTGCAACGAGCTTAAACAAAGACTTTTCTAGTTCTTCAGACAAATTAAGATCATATCTTTTTTGGTAAGAATCATAAATATTTTCCATATCTTTTTCGCTTGCTGGTTTTATATACATCTGCTCAGCAAAAACAGAAAGGGATGTTTTTTCTGCCGGAACAATACTGTCGATACTACGATCACTGGTAAAAACATAGCTTAATTGCTCATGGGTCGCGCTATACAAACCCTCCAAATTATCAAAAAACGAAGGGTTAAAAGCATCTTTCAGACGGTCAAAACGGAGGAAAAATAATGTAGGATAAACCTCATGGGAAACAATAATTGCCAAGGCTTTTCGTATAGTATCTGTAAGTAAAAATAAATCCTGAGATTGAATACTTGATAAAAACAGATTGTTTATCTTTTTCTTTGTTTCGTCAGGAAGCTGCGAGGTTTCGCATGCATCAACAATTCTTTTTAGAGTCAGAGTCCAGAAGGGATAAATTTCGCGTTCAACAAGGTCATTTAAATCAACAGGAATAAAAATATGTTTCTGAGAGTGATTTATGTATGTTTCGATTATATTCTTGTGGTAAAGAAAAAATCTTAAAAAATTGGAGATACCGACACGACGCATTCCGATCAAATTAACACTTCTGCGCTGATGAAGATATTCACCTAGTTTTTTTGCTTCTTCTTGACGAAATTTTAAAGGATAATTGCTTTCAGCAATATGGCTATCCATGGGCGTATTGTACCATAAAATTAAATATGTAGTTCAAAAAATACAGGGAAATGATCTGAAAAAGATAGTTTTACAACCTCAACTTTTCTTACGTTACAATTTTTGTGAAAAACGTAGTCCAACTGGTGATGTTTCAGATTAAAAAGATTGTGAGTTTTTAGATTGTGTCCTGACTTAAATCCTTTTTTCTCCATAAAATCAAAAATACTTTTTTGGAATAAAAGAGAGGTGTAATTAAAATCTCCGACAACAACAGCAGGCGTATTTTTTTCAGTTGTTAAATTATTTATTTCACTTGTGATGGTTTCCAGTTGAGCTCTACGGTGAAAATTTAAAGCGTAGGCAATCAGATGACTGTTGGAAAATATAAAAGTTTTATTATCAAATTTGAGTTTCGTAATCAAAGCGCTTCTCTCCCCTTCAAGCCCGAAAACTTTTTTTTCGACAATATTTGTTCCCAAAAAAATAATTTTTGAATCCAAAAATTTTATTTTTTTCTTATTAACAAGTGTTAATTCTCCGTAGTCTTTGCCGTTTTTTAAAAAATTTGTACCATATTTAAAATCATAATTTTCCGGCTGCAAAAATTTAAGCATGAAGTTAATTTTTTCTTTAGGAAATTCTTGAAAACAAAGGATATCAAACTTAGCGTTATGGTTTTTTAACCACTCTGCAATATTATCTAACTGATTTCCAAAAAGAATATTATAAGTAAGAACAGAGAGCATAAAATTGATTGTACAACAATTATTAAATAGCTGCTATAATAAATTTTATGCCAGATTTAAAAGAAATTGTTTCAACAATTGGTTACCTTGGAGTTTTTGCCATGGTATTTGCAGAATCTGGTATGTTTGTTGGTTTTTTCTTTCCAGGCGATAGTCTTCTTTTTACAGCAGGATTTTTAGCATCAACTGGAATATTTAACATTCATATTCTTGCAATTGGTTGTTTTGTGGCTGCGGTTTTGGGCGATAATATTGGCTACCTCATAGGTCACCGCTTTGGACGAAGACTGTTTCACAAAAAAGACTCTCTAATTTTTCATAAAGATCACCTGATGAGAGCTGAAAAATTTTATGAAAAACATGGTGGTAAAACCGTGATTTTGGCTCGTTTTATGCCAATAATCAGAACTTTTGCCCCTGTGGCTGCTGGAATTGGAAAAATGAACTACGGTACTTTTCTTTTCTTTGACATAATTGGAGGGCTTTTGTGGGCTGTCACTATTCCTTATCTTGGTTACTATCTAGGTAGAGCAATCCCTGATATCGATAAATATCTCTTACCTGTCTTAGCTATAATAATTCTTGCTTCAATCGCCCCTGGCCTATACCACGCTTTAAATACTAAACAAAAAAGAAGAGATGCTTACCTTAAGTTAACAAAAATCCTCAAACGATAGCTTTTTTAGACTTTAAGAAGAAATAACCAACAGCTATAAATGTAGCAACTGGCGATACCCAATGAGGGATAGCAAAATGGAAACTTTCAAGAACCATTACGATGCCAAGTACCAAAATAGAATACATAGCACCGTTTTTTAAGTATATATACTTCTTAATTCTGTCTATATTACTAACCGTTAATTGACGAACAACAATTGCTCCAAGTCCATTACCAATAAGGATTAAAGGAACAGATAGTGTAAAAGCGAATGCACCTAAAACACCATCTAGCGAGAAAGTTGTATCAATAATGAGAAGAAACATCACTTTGCTCGCATCAGATAAATGAGAATCTGACCGAAGTAGCTCCTGCTCCCGCCTTTCTGCATTTTGTTTAAATCCATGGGTTATAAAAAAGGCTGTAGAACCAAGTACTGCACCAAAAGCCATCATTGACTCCTCTCTTAAAGCAAACCATACGATAAGAGCTAATATTACTGAGATTACTGCGAAAAACCAGACTCCCTGTCTATGGAAAAATCTCTCTCCAATAAGACCATAGTTTTTTTCCTCAAGAAATAACCAATTAAAAAATAAGAAAATTAAAAATACTCCACCGCCAACAAGAAGAACGGGAGCAGCTTGTTCAATTGCCTTATGAATAGATGGGTCATTACTAAATGTGGCTGTTAATGAGCCTATGGGACCAAGAGAAGGAAGTGTTGCCCAAATAATAGCCCACGGCAAAAGACCTCTGACAGCAAAAACAGAAAACAGCAGTCCCCAACTCAAAAACCATCTTCTCGCTTGTTTTCCGGTTTTTGAAAGAACTTCAGCATTTATAATTGCATTATCTATACTTGAGATAGTCTCAAATAGACAAAGACCTATGATTATAATAAGGATTGAAAAAATATCCATATATTAAGTCAGATGATATTGTAACATATTATTTTTTACCAAATTCAGCCTGAAAATCCATATCTTGAGATATTTCTCCAGAATAAAATAGCTTCCCTCCTGTATTTCTAAATTTATTATCAAAACTTACAGGAGTAAATACTGATGGAAACTTCAGGGAAAATAAATAATCATCTCTTTCTACTCCTGGTTGCTTAAATACTCGTAAGTTATATGCGAACGCCGAAGCGCTAGCATTAACTGCCTTTTCAACAGTATAGGAAATTGCAACTTTTTTACTTTTTCCACTTGGTACTGTAACTAAAAATCCAAAAGTATTTTTTTCTTGTTCTTTCCCCTTCTCAACCTCAAGCTCTTTTGGAGCCAAAAAGTTTTTACCTGTAAAAATTTCAGGATCTGTAATGGCGTTAACTGTTTTATTTGTTACATTGTCAATTTTTATATCATTTAAAAATGCACCTTGAGGCAAAACAAATCTAACATAATTTTTATAGTCTCCGGCAAATGCGCTATCTTTTGTGCTTTCATTTTTATAAGTAATAACTGCTGTTTCTTCTATGTCTCCGCTTGGGGTAATCAAAACGCTCTGCTCTATTGATCTTTTAAGATAATAATTGCTTTTATTCAACCCTAAGTTTGCATCAATTACTGCAAAAAAATCTAAGTATTGATTAAGCTTTCTTTCGCGTAAATCTATCAAAGAGGCAGATAAATTATTAACCGTAAAAAGTTTTTGTGGAGCAGGATCTGCGAAGGCAAAAAACAAATGTTTGTCTCTTATTGATTCACCTATTGCTTTTGACAAATTTACGTAAGAAAAATTATTGCTTGATATTTTAAGCTGCATCGCTGCCAACAGAGAACGCAAGAAATCTTTTTTTTGGGTAGATCCTGGAAAAAAATCTTTCTCTACATGTGTCTGCGTCAAGATATAAAAATTTTTCTCATTTACTGTTTCTTTATAATCAGGAACTTCAACGGGTCCAACACTTGCTAGAATATTTTTTAGAAAAGTTGTATCAACTGCTATTACACCATCGACGCTTTGTCCAGTTTCTAGTTTTAAAAACATACTAGCTTTTTCTGCATTCGTCGGAAAATCAATAGCAAAATTACTATCCCTTAGGAACCAATGAGATGCCCCTAGAAAGCGCCTAATCGCAAATGGAGGCTCAATATGTGTTGTTAGCTTACCGTCAGCATCATATACATCATTTACTTTGAAATCTGTAATCCTACCATTATCAATACTTAAAATTCCATAAGAGCCTATGAATCCTCCTCCAGACCTAAGCTCCATATTATTTTGAAACAGAACTAAATAAGTCTTCTTTTCCTCAAACCCAAGCAGATACGGCAAGCTATCAAGAGTATTCTCAATTGGTGTTAAAATTATCTCTAATTCGGAAAGCTTAGAATTTATATTAGGCATTAAAACTCCTTCTGCTTTCATTTTTTGTAAAGTTATAAGAGAATTCTTAAATACTGCAAGACTATGCAAAAAATCTTCTTTTGGATTTTTGCTTTGACCTGATGTGATCTCTTGCAAAGTAACTGCGCTTTCTAAAAGATTAACTTCTGTATCAGCTAATACATAATTTTCGTCGAACTGATCACCTATTGCAGTCGCTGTTTTTAAAGTTGTTTTGGCAATATTTGCATAAAACAAGGCCTGTTTTAGTTCTGCTTTTTTTATTTCTTCTACTGATAAAAAGAGGGCGCCCACTCCTATTGCTCCTACAAAAACACTAAGAACTATCGGCAACAAAAACCCCATTAAAAGAGCAAAAAAAATAGCTTTAGCATTGAGATTGGCTCTCCTATGAGGGATTTTAATTTTTTTTAAATCATAACTTGGCCTATTATCTTCAAGATGTTTATTAATAGATAGGAGTCTTTTTTCGAGAGGATAGTCATTAAAATAATACTCTCCTCCCTGAGGAATATAATACGACTGCGCTTGTTGCTTATATTTTTTGAAATCTATTTTTAAATTTGGATTTCTTTTTTTAATCATTCTGGCAATCGACAATTCAGAAGTTGCATGTTTTGGAAAAACCAAAAGCGGCTTTTTTCTAATATTCTCTGAGAATGCCTGCTCAATGATTGCCTCAAAAACATCATCTATGAAGACAGGATAAAGTTTGCCGAGATCATGCGGAAGGATAATGCGACCATAATGATGCGCGTGGCTTAAAAAAGCATTTACTAAATTGTCATGAGTATCTTTGGTCTGAAATACCTCTCCATAAATAATTATTTTCATACTGTCATATTCATGTTGAGAAAGATGTGTCAATAATTTATGACTTGAATATGAAATTGATGTAATAAAAATAAGTTTTGCTCTTATGCTATTTGCTTTATTTATAAGAGCAGGTAACATATCCAGGACTTCACTTTCCCCGTTGTAAAAAACAAACATATGCGAATAATTGTTGTCAGGAATTTTGGGGACTCTCTTTTGATAAGATATATGAATTATATTCTGACTAAATTTTGATTGAAGACTACTTACTAAAACAACTAAAAATTGTTCAGCAATTTTTTTACTAAATTCAAAACCTATATTCCCTTTTTTATCAATTACTAAAAGCGGCTGGTTATTTTTTTCTTCGGTTGTAATTAGGGCTGGGCGATTATTGTCCATATCTACATAATAGCAAAGAAGGGGACAATTAAAAATATTCGACCTGCGAGCCGTATAATTTTCGAAATATAAGCTTTTTCGATGGAGAAGAGTATTTGCAACTTAGACTTTAGCCTTGATCTAATTGCAAACAAAAAATACTAGAAAATGCACTTTATAGGACTATTTCGAAGATATTTCTAAGCTCGGTGTGCAAAACTTGTCCAGCAAAGTCCTAAGACAAAAGCTAGTAAAAGCTGCCCTTGTTGGAGCGTAAGAAAGTAATGATCAAAAAAACCGAGGACTAAGACTACTGTTAAAAGAATAAAAAATACGGCATGGGTTTTTGCATTAATAAATAAATATTTATAAGTTTTTATTAAAAAGAAAACAAAAAAACTAAATCCAATAATTCCTGTTTCAATTAAAACCAAAAGGAATATATTATGAACTGGTTGAATATATAAAGTAGGGGAGAGTGATTTTTGTACACTTGGCAGTGATGGCAAAAAATTACCAAAGCCAATTCCCGCAATAGGATGGTTTGCAAAGAGCTGGAAACTAGAACTAATTAATTCTTCTCTTTGCACGATAGATTCTTCTGTTAATTTTGTTGAGAGTAGGCGAGTGCCAAAAGGAGTAATTGCTAAAGTTATTATTAATAACCCAAAAATTAATATAAATTTCCATTTGTTTATAAATCTATTTTTATAAAAAACAAAGAATATAACTGCAAGTAACCAAAGAAGAATTGCTACCCTACTCATTGTCAAAATAAGTCCTGCTGTTCCTAAAAGAAGACATGCAATAATTATTAATCTTTGTTTTTGCTTAAATAATTTTAAAAAACCTAAACACAAAATCATCACGCAAAGTAAAAATCCTGCCAATATATTTGGGTGAGAGAACGTTCCATAGGAACGGAGAATTAGCTCTCCGTTAATTGAAGCATTGGCTATTCCTGGGGTTGATGAACTAAAGGTTCTTTCTCCAAAAAAATAAAGTAGTCCGCCAATACTTCCTTGTTTAAAAAACTGGAGGATTGCCAAAACAGACTCGAAAGTTGCAGATACTGCTAAGAGTAAAAAAACAACTTTTAGTCTCTCTGGGGTTTTAACGTGATAAGCAATATAGGTACCAACAAATAAAAATTCAAAAAATTTTAAGAGATGGTAAAAACCATTTAAAAAATTGTTGAATAAAAAAATATTAAAAACTAAAAAAATTATTAACCCTGCTGAAAATAAAATTTTGAAATTTGCATATTTACGTTTTGGTGTTTGTGCTCTTCTAAATAACCAGAAGATGAGAAGCAGACCTATTAAAACGTCTGTAAAATATATGGTCGGGGACAGGTAGTCAACTCTAATGCCAGAAATAATCGAGAAGTCGGGCCAGAAGTGTTTGCCTAACTGTGTTGGTAAAAAAAGAATTAGTAAATAAAAAAGTATTTTTTCCGCTTGCAGCATTTGTAGCCCAATACTACCAATAATTAAGTGTAAAAATCAAACTAGCGGGGCTTAACAAGAAGAACTCTGTCTCTTCCTTCTCCTGAAGATTCTGAGACAACCTGCTCATCATCTTGCAAAAACATATGTATAATACGTCTCTCCCAAGACTTAAGGTTCATCAGGACCTGTTCTTTATCTTCTGAAACAGCTTTTTCTTTTACTTGCTGAGCAAGCTTCTCAAGATATTCTGTTCTGTTTTTCTTATAGCCGTCAACTTCAACAGAAACTCTTACAAAGCGACCAATTTTTTTAGCAATAGCAAGAGAGATCGTTAATTGTAAAGACTCTAAAATTTCTCCGTGATATCCAATAACAATTCCTGTGTCTGAAGTTTCCATTATAATATCTAAAATTTCTTCAGACTGAGAGAGAGAAAATGTTCCATCAATCTCCAGTTTTTCAAGCATTTCAGAAACGATTTTTTCAACTTCTTTTAATTCTTTTGCTGTTAATTTTTTAAATTCTTCCATATATTTATTTTTATGATTTTTTGAACCATTCACTGACTGCACCAAGTCCTGCTACTTTATATTGCTGTATTATACCGAAAATAGAGAAAGTATTCCAGTATAGAGAAAGACCGACTGAGAAGTTCCAAGAAAAAAATCCAATCATAAGAGGAAGAATATAAAGTGATTGTTTTTGAAAAGTTGTAGCAAAATCATCCTGCTTAGTTTCTTTCTTAACAACTAAAGCGTTTGGATCTTTTGCAGGAATCATCATTTTTGATTGGACGAATTGAAATGCCGCAGTAAGTACTGGGATCAAAAGGATGACGGGTCCTACTGTAGAAAAAAGTTGCCCTGGCGTTTGACCTAGATGTACCCCCAAAAATCCCGTATCCCAAGGTTTAGTTAGATTTAATGCTGGTGAGTAAAGCATATGGTTTACGGTTGAAACAATGTCTTTTCCATGTAATGTCAAAATTTTCATCATTGCAGGATATAAACCAAAAAGAAGAATAACTATTTGCAAAAGCCCCGGCAGACAGCCAGCTGCAGGATTTACATTATGTTCTTTATACAAAGCCATTGTGGCTTCCTGTTGTCTTTTCATGTCGCCTTTATGTTTCTCTTTTATTTTGGAGAGGTGCGGTGCCATTTCTTGCATTTTCTTAGACAACTGAAGTTGTTTTGACATTAAAGGGTACATTAGAAAACGGATGGAAACTGTCAGGGCTATAATTGAAAAGCCCAATGCGTAGGGAATATTAATAGAGGTGAAAATGTGGTAAAAAACCACTAAGAGATTGACAATAGGTTGTACAAGTAAAACGTCAAATATTTGCATATGATTTTGTTTTTATGAAAGGCTGGCAGGATAAAAGCCTAAAAAAAGCTAGCTTTCCCCCTTTTACTAATCCATGCTTAACTATTGCTTTTTTTGCATATTCAGAACAAGAAATCTGATATAGACAAAGATTTTTCTGTCCTAACAGTTGATGCAGTAGGGGAGAGATGTGTTTTTGATAAACAGCAATTAAGTTTAAGGAAAAGTTTTTCATATTATTAAGTCTTTCTCTTTTAAAAAGTCGTAAACTTGATTATACAATTCTTTTCTTTTTATTTCCAGTATTCCTGATTTTAGAAAAAAAAGCATATCATGTCCCGTTTTAATTTCAGAAAACATCTCCTCTATGCATGAACGAAAAACTCTTCTGATTCTATTTCTGGTAGTTGCTCTTTTGTCGGTTTTTTTACCTATTACAAATCCAAAACGACTCGTTTTAAGATTGTTTTTTGCTATTTTTAAAGAGAAAGCTTGAGAATCAAATAAGTCGTAGTTTTTAAGTCTCGTGGTTGCAGGAAGACGATACTGTTTCTCTAACATGAAAGGGAAGATTAAACGCTGATGCGTTTTCTCTTTGTGTCTCTTCTTCTTTTAATAACCTTTTTACCGCCGTGAGATTTCATGCGGGTTAAAAATCCGTGTTTTCTTTTGCGCTTAACCTTCTTAAGCTTAAGTGTCATTTTTTCCATTGTGCAGTAATTATAACATTAAAACCTTAAATTTGCTACTTGACAACAAGTTATCCACAATAGTAAATTGCATTAACCTCTTTGCGTGCCCCAATTTTTGAAGCGAAGCGGAAAGTTTATGGGAAAAGACCTCAAGACAACATGGGATAAAGTATTAAACGAGCTACAGCCGAACATTTCAGTTGGAAATTTTAATACTTTTTTAAAAACCACAAATCTTGTCTCTCTTGAGGATGGAATTGCAACCATTTCAACAAACAGCTTAATACTTGTTGATATTTTACAAAAACGCTTTGCTGAAAAAATAAAAACTGCGATCAAAAATCAAACAGGAGAAAACATAGAGATTTTCCTGACTGTAGGCGAAGGAGTAAAAAAAACCAAAATTAAAGACAAAGAGATGGATTCTCCTCTTTTTGATCATATTGAAGATGTTGGAAAGCTAGTAAAGCCATTAGTTGGTCATCTACCTAGAGTAAGACCAGAATATACATTTAGTAATTTTGCGGTTTCATCAACTAACCAACTTGCATTTGTTTCTGCTCAAAGAGTTTCAGATAAAATAGGGGAGTCATACAATCCTTTATTTATTTATGGGCCGGTTGGTGTTGGTAAAACACACTTAGTTCAGGCAATTGCCAATAATGTTTATTTAAAAAATCCTGATAAAAAAATTATCTATATAACAAGCGAGGAGTTTACCAATGAGGTTGTGGAGGCAATCAGAAACAATGATACTTCGAGGATGAAAAAACGTTTTCGATCAGCATATCTTCTTATGATTGATGATATTCAATTTATAGAAGGTAAAGAAAAAGTTCAGGAAGAACTTTTTCATACCTTCAACATTTTAATTGATAATGGCTCACAGATTTGCCTTACTTCAGATCGCCCACCACATGAGATAAAAAAATTAGAAGCAAGACTTTCCTCAAGGTTTGCAGGGGGACTTACTGTTGATATCGGAAAACCAGACCTTGAGTTAAAAACAGCAATTGTAAAGAAAAAGGCTGAAAAGTTTGGTTTTGAATTACCAACAGATGTCGCGCTTTTTCTAGCAGAAAACGCAGAGGATACAAGAAGCCTTGAAGGGCTTCTTTTGCGCATTGTTACACAAATCACAACTCGTCCTGAACCAGTCACCTTGCAACTTGCTGAACAAGCCTTAAAAAGCTCTATTTTGGAAAAAAGACAAAGACTGCACCCTGATGATGTTATAAATTTTGTTTGTGATTTTTATAATGTTAAAACAACTCAGCTTAAAGGACCAAAGCGTGATGCTTTTTTAGTTAAAGCAAGACAAGTTTGTATGTATGTATTAAAGCAGGAATTAGGACTACCTTTAGTTGAAATAGGGAACCTTCTTGGAGGGAGAGATCACACAACAATTATGCATGGTGTGGAAAAGATGAAGGTTTATGTGGAAAAACAAGCTCAGGTGTCTGAGGATATTTTGGGGATAACTAAATCAATTCGTGGATAAGCTGTGTATAGCCTTAAACATGTATTTTTTCAACAAATTCTCCCCATAATTATCAACAAGTTATCCACAGAAATCCTAGGCACGAGTTATTGCTTTTTTCCACTTTTCCATATACACTACTACAACAACAAAAAGTAATATATGAAAGTAAATATTTTAACAAATAACCTACAAAAAAAATTATCATTTGTTAATCATGCTGTATCCCAAAAAAGCCAACTACCAATACTTTTAAGTATTTTATTTGAAACCATAGGTGGAAAACTAAAGATAAGCGCAACTGATCTTGAAATTGGGATAGAAATCAATGTTGAAGCAGAAACAATTGAAGAAGGTGCTTTTGTAGTACCTGCTAAAACATTTTCTGAACTTATTAATTCACTTACTGAAGAAAATGTTAGTTTAAACTCAACAGACACTTCTCTTGAAGTAAAAACAAAAAAAACAAAAAGTGTTTTTTCAATTTCTACAAAAGAACAATTTCCAAGTCTTTATGAGGAAAAAGGAGATAAGATTACAACACTAAGTGAGGAAAATTTACAAAAAGATATTTCTTCGGTTGTTTTTTCATCAAGTATAGACACAACCAGACCAGCATTATCAGGAGTATTGGTTAGAAAAGAAGAAAATGGTTTCTTACTTGTCGCAACGGATGGGTACAGGTTGTCACTTAAACACTATAAAACAAACAATCCTGAGAAAATGACTAGTGAGGCGGTTATTATCCCAAGTCGCGTCTTAAAGGAACTTATTGCCATATCTGAGGATAAGAAACCAATTGATTTATTTATTTCGAGCGGAAGTAATCAAATAATTTTTCAACAAAATGAAACTACTTTGATTGGAAGACTCATAGAAGCAGAATTTCCACAATTTGAAAAAATAATTCCGTCCGATTACTCAGTAACAGTTCAGTTTGATAAGGATGAATTACAAAAAGCAGTTAAAATATGTTCAATTTTTGCAAGAGATACAGCAAATATCATTAAATTTTCTTTTAAAAAAGATAAAATTATTGTTTCATCGTCCTCCTCTCAGGTAGGAGAGAATATTGTTGAAGTTGACGCAAAGTTAACAGGAGAAGAAAATGAGATTGCTTTTAATAGTCGTTATCTTTTAGATTTATTTGCAAATATAGATTCTAAAGAAATGCAGTTTGAGATGACTGGTCCTCTTAATCCAGGAGTTTTCAAGGTCAAAGGAGATAATTCTTTTTTACATCTAATTATGCCAATTAGAGTTCAGGAATGAGATTAGTTTTGATTTCCAAATCTTTGTAGATATGAATCAATACTCATGGAAGAAAAATGTTGTTCTTCAAAAATCTCATCTGTTTTAGGATCCCCTATGAAAGCAACCCCAGAAGATGAATAAATATATATGTTTACGTGCTGTCCATAAAACTTTGAACCATTTATAATTTTTTCCGGTTGCCCTAGAGAGTCTATTGCCACAGAGATAGATGCTAGTGGGAGGTCTTTTGAATTTAATTCACGGGAAAATATCAAACTTCCGTCATTTGCAAATATTGAAATATTTGGTCTTTTAGGATTTTCGGACGAAAATGTATAAACAGTACTGCCGTCATCTCTAACTTCTTTATTTTGGAAGTCTGGATATGTTTCGAGATTTTCATACGTTTCATTTTCTTCAGTATCAACATCTTGCCCCATCTCTGGTACAGGAGTTATTGTTGGTGAAATAACCTCTTCATTAACAGGAGAATCTATAGGGCGCAATAAATAGATAACTAAAAATATAAAGATGATTACAGGGATAGAAAGCAGGATCAGCCATTTATATAAGCTTAAAAAGTATTTTATTTTATCAGTTAAATTTTCCATATTTATTATATTTAACTATTCTATGAATTGTCCGTACCTACATCCTACTCCACCAACACTTGAGCATAAAAGTAACTTTGATCTATCGATAATGTTGCTATTGTTGTTTTGCTGAACTCTATCTATATATAAATGAAAGTGGTCATCATGACCTATAACCCATTGTACAGCGCTATGATATAAAAACTTGTTAGGATATTTTAATTTGGCATAATCAGATATAGCCTTGTTAACTGTGGTAATTCTTAAATGTCCTGTCGAATCTGTGTAGATAATGAGTTTAAAAATTGCATTATGGAGAATAGTATGCATATATCCTGTGTCTACGATAAGCTTTCCCAATTGAACAGTAGCAAGAGTGTTGTATCTTCTACTACACGATCCAGCATAACTTGCGACACAATCGCTACCATCTGTGCTTGCTAATATATCAGCAGTTGATCCCCATTTGTGGCTGCTATGATATGGAGATGTCATATCTCTGATGATTAAATATCCATTTGGATGCGGAGGAGACTTTGTACCATCTGCGAATGTGTGACCATATTTCCACCACTGAGATACGGTATATAAAACATTAATTAGATCTTCAGATCCCCACACCTGAGGTCCATAAGTATTCCAGTCATTACGTCCTAAAAATTTATATGATCCATCGGGAGGCCCGCCTATTAAATCTCTGGCATTCCAAAATCTGTTTCCGCTTGGGAAAAACGGCATTTTACAATATCTTCCCGAAATTCCACTTGAAATCTCAGCTCTGACATTTTTACATGCGCTTTCATTAATGTTTGGATTTCTAGCAACTCCTGTTGAAGGGGTTTCGCCGGAAGTCACCGGTGCAGAAGCGTTTTGGGGTGAAGATGGTGGAAAAAGAAAAATAGAAATTAGTGAAATTGCTAGAGGTATAATAATAAGAAAAGTAAAAGTAAAAGCAGCAGTGCATCCGATTGCCCATTTCTGCGCTGATTTTGCAGAGTCGTCTACAAATCTTTCTGTTCCCTTACGACGCCATTGACGGTATTTCTGCCATGTTTTTCTAGCAAGTTCTAAGGCTGCTTGTATTGCAAGACTAATTCCAGCGCTTTCTGGAGCAGCTGCTAGAGAAGCACCTCTGGTAGCTGCCATACCTGCTTGACCACCAGCTTTTGCTGCCTTGCCGGCTTTGCCAACACGACTTGCTGTCCTATGTTTTCCCTTGTATCCCCTCTGACCTCTTCCTGTAGGCTCTTCTCTGTGTTTTCCTTTGTGACCATAGCGATCTTTAAGATTTTTTAAGTCTTTTCTACTTAACTTTCTTCCACCTGAATCCTCTTGGTCATCATCTTTATTAGGTTTTGTGGGCGTTTGCTCCTCATCGCTTTCAGGAAGATGCTCATCATCTGTAGATGTATCCTCAGGTATTACGCTGGAAGTATCCGGACCTGATTGGTTTTGATTATCTTGATCGTCCATATTTTTATCCTAGCAAAATTATTGTTGTGATGGAACCTGAGCTGTGGACTGTTGAGCTTGCTCTTCTTCTTGTTTCATTATCTCTTCAGGATTTGATGTGATGAGCTCGTGCTCAAAAGGAGCAGAAAAAACTTTTATAGCGACGTGATTTAGTCCTGCAAAGAATAGTCCTTCACCAACCTCTGCTGACATAAGCAAAGTCTTTTCTCCCTCTGAGAGAAAAAATGCCTCACCAACTTGTTCAATTCCTGCAGGTGCTTGTTTAAGAAGAATTTGAATAGACGAATTTGTAAGAACAGCTTTTCCATAATCTGTTGCCAGAAAATCTTCTACATCTTGGGTTGCGGTTGTTAGTCCAAGAAAATATTTTCTGGATCTTTTTGCAATAGAATAAACAAAACTTGCTGAATCTTCATATTTCATCATATACCAACACTCATCAAGAACTAAGATGCGTTTTTTAAGAGTTTTTCTAATCTTTGTCCATACAAAATCTAAGATTACATGCATGGCAACGGGGCGCAGCTCCTCTTCAAGGTTTCTTATTGAAAAAACAGTAAGTGGGTTTTTTAGATCAAAATTTGATTGACTGTTAAAAATTCCTGCTGCTGATCCTTTGACAAATTTTTCCAAACGAAAGGCCAAATCCCGAGCCGGTTGATTTTCCATGCCAAGAAGTGTTTTATATAAATCCTCAAGCAAAGGAGGTGTTTTCTTCTGAGTAGCAGGATCTGGTGTTATGCCTTTTTGCCTGTAGGTATCTATTAGAGCTCTATCAAGAATTGCGTCTTGTTCTGCGGTCAGTTCTCCTGTAATTATTTTTAATAAGCCATGAAGAGATAAAACTTTAAGCCCTAATTCATTTTCCCCTTCTTCATAAACATCGGAAAGATCAAAGGGGTTAAGCTTAACTTTTGCATTTGAGGAGAAATCAACTACCTCGCCGCCAATTACCTCAACCAGTTTTTCGTATTCTCCTTCAGGGTCAACTATTATTACTTCTGCTCCAAACATAAATTGTCTTGTAATCTCAAGCTTAATAGCATAAGACTTTCCTGAACCAGATTTGCCTAAAACCACCTCGTTTGCGTTTTCAAGTGAAAACCGGTCAAAAATAATTAAAGAACCATTTTGCTCGTTAACTCCATACATCACTCCTTTATTTTGCGTAAGAATAGCAGAAGTAAAGGGAAATGTTGAGGCAAGAGAGGTAGTATCCATATTGCGGGTAATGTAAAGCCTGTCCTGTCCCATGGGAAGAGTTGATTTAAATCCTTCTTCCATCTGCAACGTAGTTGTTTTCGCAGACAGCAAAAGAGAGCTTAAGGTTGATTGGAATTCTTTAACAGCTTTAAATAATTTTTCTTTGTCTGTGTCAGAAAGCGTGATATAAAATCCAAATTGAAAAAATCTTTCAACCCCTTTGGCAAGCTCTTCTTGTAATCCCAAAGCATCTTCAAGAGCAGCAGATACCGTTGGGTTTGCAGGTCTACCTTGATCTTCATCAGCAGAAATTGTTGCCTCCATCTCTGCAATTTTTCTTTTTAAATCTGAAAGAACATCAGCAGAAGCTGTCGGATAGCAAAACATCGAGATGTTCATAGTGTGGTCGTAATCTACGACTGACTGCAGCCAGCCCGAAGCAACGTACCTCGGGTAGCCTGCGATAAAAATAGTGGTGTGGTAAGTGTCGCCAATTCTTATATGACGAAAATCTACCTCAATAGAAGATGGAGCTACGAGATCAACAACAGACGTTAGCCCTTTTTGCAAATTTTCAAAAGGAGCATTTCCTGTAAAGCTTGCAGGTTTCTGTTTATTTTTTTCATCACCCTTTTTTTTGAATAAAAAACTCATTGCCCTGAGCCTCCTTTTACAAAAGTTGCATTCATCTCATGTTTAGCAAAATTTAAATCAAGCTTGCTATTCTCATTATATAAATCATAGAAAAGCTTTACTAAGTCATCTTTTTCTAAAATTTTAGCTGTTACAGAAAATCTTCTAAGTTGCCCTAAGACTGTGTTTGCTTTTGCTTCCAGAGCTTTATAGGCACTTGCCGCGAAATCTTTTACCTCTTGTTTGTTAAATTGCGCTGCTCCTTGCTCAAGCGAAGAATAAGGAATTACGACATAAAAAGATTTATTCAAAACAACGTTAATAGTCATGACTTCTTTTATAAAATCTCTATATAATTTTATGTATTCTGAAAGACTACTGTTTGTAGTTTTTGCGACGATGTCCTCAAGGTCTTTGATGTAAGAAGACATATCCATTTTTTTATTGCGGATTAAAATTTGAATAGGAAAAGATAAGGAATTAAGAAGACTGGCATAAGAATAAATTCTAGCGTCCTGTTCTTTTTTTGAAAGAAGAGAAAAATTGCTGGCTGTAATCTCTATAATTAAACAAGCTTTCCCTCCGTTCATAATAACAGTGCTGCCGATAAAATCTATGATCTCAGTAAATTTTTGTGTTGATGTTTGAGTTTTTTGCTTAGCCATCAGTTAAACAACTCCTTTCTAAGCTCTTCTCTGGCATCGTGTGATACAGCCTCAATTGGTAGAAGAATTTGATTATTTGTGGTAATCGTAATTGGATTGAAATTGTGCTGCGCCTTGGGATCTTCAATTTCCATGGAATAATTTCCAGGACTAAGGGGTGTGGCAGAAGAAAATTGTCCGAGAGGGTTTGTTTTAAAAGCTCTAACAGGATTGCCGTCTTTGTCCTTGATTTCAACCAGCATTCCGGAGAGGACATTTCCTCTGGAATCTTTGACAATTCCCATAACTACGTTTGGGGTATCAGAAGGCTGTAAGGCTCCTGTTGTTTTGGCAGGTTGTTGTAGAGTGACCTGAATTGGAGAGGAAGCAAGAGGAGGTTTTGGTAACGCCTGATCTTGGACATGAGTCTGCTGTGGCTGCACAGCAATTTGTTGCACTGATGGCTGAGGTGGTGCTGGAGGAGCGGAAATAGTTTGCTGTTGAACAGTTGGCTGTTCAGGCTCTTGTAAGCTTGCGGGCTGAGAAAGTGTTGCTACTTGCGGTTGAGATATAGGTGCTTGTGTCATGTCTGCAGTAGTAGCCGCAACAGAACTGATATAAGCTTGTTCTTTTTCATCAAGTTTATTTTGGGTTTTGATGGTGGATATGTCTGAAGAATTTCCTGTAGGAAGAGGTTGGGTAAAGCTTAGTTGTCCTCCGTTTTTTTGATAAATAAATTGATTTGGAACAAAAAGAGATTTTATAAAGTTGAAAAACATTACATCAATAGGTCTGCCTTCGATTGGAACAAAAGCAAGGATAGTCCCTCCGAGACCAAAAAGAGGAATAAGTAAAATCTTAAAAAAAATATTTACAGGAGAGTAATAAATTATTACAGAAATAACCACGCCAATGCCAACATAAGCAAACTGCTTAATTGTCATAGCGCCGATCAGTTTAAACTGAAATCCTGTAACGTCCTGTGGTATAGGATGACCGTCCATTTCAGACAGTGTATAACGTGAAAAATTTGATTGCAACTCTAACAAAACAGATCAAATTCTATAGAGCTTAGCCTCAGATTGTGAAAAGTTAAGATGGTTTATATGCAGCCTGTCAGGATAGAGTTGATGTTGGTTACACATGTAGAAGTTTTTGTGAGGTAGCCAATAAAATTAACTATCGCAAAGGATGAGAGAACAACGATAAGCCCGATAATCGCAAAAGTAATACTCTTTTTAAGACCTTCGAGTTGTTTTGCGTCTCCGCCTGAGGTAATCATGCGAAGAGCAGACCATCCAATAATAAAAAGAGCTGTAGCTCCTGAAAAAATCAAAAAACCATTCGCAACTGCAAGAATAGTTGAGGGGAGACAGCTTAGTTGTGCAACTTTATCATGTCCGAAAACAACATCTGAAGTTTTTAAATCTACGTTTTTAAAACAATTAGGATCGATTCCAAACATGATTTACTTTACGCCTAAGTTAAGGTAGGGAGTTTAAGGTCTGTCAGAGAGAGATGGAATAATCCAAGAACAACAGAGATTATAAAGAAGGCAAGAAGGGCGACAATCAGTCCGATAATTGAGGCGACAATTGTTTTTCTTGCTTCGTCAACTTTTACTTTGTCTCCGCCTGAAAGTATCCATCTAATGCCGCCCCAGATAAGGAAAAAGAGAGCAATGATAGCAGCAGCAATAAGAAGGATTGTAACTATGCTTGAGATAATAGTTCCGAGGTTGTCTGTATTGAGATTACAAAGAGCGCTAAAATCTGTTCCTTCTGTTTCTCCTGTAGGACAAGGATCCAGACTTATTTGAGCAAAGCTAGGAGTTGCAAGGCTTAGGTAAATAAGGCCTGCGCTTACTGATGTGGATACTTTGGTGAATAATTTATTCATATAAATATAAGTACAATTTCATCATAAACAAATCTTTTTGCTCTTGTCAAGTAAGGCTTAATAGATCTACTTTAAATAGATAGCCAACTATGCCTACAATGGCGTATGAAAGAAAAAGAACAATAAGTCCTGTGATCGCCCATTGTATTTTAGTTTTTGCAGATTGCAATTGCTGCTTATCTCCTCCTGACCTTGCCCACTGCATTCCTCCCCAGACGATATAAATAAGAGATAGGAAGACTCCGAAGGTAACAAACAGCAACATGAAATTTCTCATATATATTTCAAGAGTTGATAATCCCCCTTGGGGAATATACCCTGGGAGAAAGTTGATCTCCCCTCCTGGAAACTTATACGCAAGATATTGGCTCATGTTTTTAACTTACTATTTTGCAAACAAAATTACAATACATTAACATATTTATATGGACCAATATATTGAAAATTCATATCCTGAGACTGCTTATTTTGAGCAAATCTCTCAAATAGTAGATTTGATAAAAAACGGTAAATCGTGTCAGTTAATTGGTCTTTCCGGAACAGGCAGGTCAACCCTTCTTGGTCTTCTTGCGAGAAATAGAAAAGTAAGGATTAAGCACTTTGGAGAAAATCAAAAACAGGTACACTTCGTGCTTGTTAATTTCTCCGAAGTTAAAAAAAGAAATCTTTCCGATGTGATGAAATATTTATTTTTAAATTTAACTGAGTCTCTGCGGGAGAGAAAAATGGTTGAGGAAAACAAAGCAGTCGGAGATATTTTTAGAGAGCATTTAAAATTTCACGACGAGCTTATTTTGTTTCAGGGTTTTAAAGAGGCAATAGACTACATGGCTCTTGAGAAGAAAATTACAGTCGTTTTTCTTCTTGATCGTTTCGAAGAATATATCCCTACAGTAACTGCCGAATTTTTTAGTAATCTTAGAATCTTAAGAAGTAGAGCAAGATATAGTTTTTCTGTTGTTTTTTCCTGTTACAAACCACTTGAAACATCTTTGGAAACAGAAATTTTAGCTGATTATTTTGAATTTGCTGCAGGAAATATTGTTTATACGCCGCTTAAAGACAGCGAGATGATTAATTTTAGAGTTAGTCAAATAGAAAATATATCCGGCAAAAAAATTCCTCAAAAAACTTTAGAGGAGATAGTTTCTCTTACAGCAGGTGTTGGAAGACTGGTTAAGCTCTCAGTTGAGGCCATTTTGGCTCATGGAGAAAAGCAAAAAAGCCTAAGTGATTTTTTGCTGGGGCAAAAACTTATAAAAACAGCTCTTGCCGAGATGTGGTCTGTTCTTACGCAGGAAGATCAGGCCGCTCTTTTGTCTCTAAATTTTACTAATCCAGAGGTAAAGGAATATCTTGAAAAAACAGGTCTAATTAAAAATGGAAAAATACAAATACCTCTTTTTGAGATGTTCATAAAAACAGAGATAAATAGAAATGAAACGGGTGAGGGGAAAATTATTTATGATGAAAATACAAATACAATCCGTAAAAATGAACTGATATTATCAGATCAGCTTACAGCTTCTGAATTTCGTCTCTTGCGGTTTTTGCTGCAAAACCGAGACAGAATTGTGGAAAGAGATGAGCTTATTGATATTGTCTGGGCTGAGAATAAGTCTACGGCAGGGATAACTGATCAGGCAGTTGATCAGCTTATTTTCAGGCTTCGAAGAAAAATAGAAGAGGATGCCAACAGCCCAAAATATCTTTTGACTGTAAAAGGAAGAGGATTTAGGCTTGTGTCTTAGGTTCGCCTACAAATTTATAAACTTATTGTAATCTTCATGTAAAGCAAAAGATGGGTGTTTGTATTATATTTCTGGAAGAGTTATTATAGAAAGGAGAAATTATGACAACTGTATCAAGTGAAGAAATGTTGGGCGCAGGCTTTGGAAAGTTCGGATCCTATGAGAGGCAGGGCTTGAACTGGGCAAGAGAAGAAATGCGTCAGCAAATTGAAGGGTTTAGGGTCGGAAGACGTATGGATGGAACCATAGATCCTGATAGAGCTAGTCCACCCCCTCCGGGCAGAGAGATTGAGTGGGATGAAGTACGTGGGGCGTGGGATGTCGACTGGAGCAGGGATTTTGGTGGCGCCTGGACAGATGAGAGGAGAAAAAATGAGATCAGACAGAAGCTTGAAGATAGGCTGGGTATGAGCCACGCTCAGGCTGAATATGCGGTTTTGTTTATTGCTCTTGCAGGCTACTCTCCAAGAGATGATATATCTGTTTTGGAACAAGGAGGAGTAACTCCAAAAAGTCTGGATGACATCCTTGATAGCTTTAACGTTTCAGATCCGCGGTGGAATAGGGGTGACAAAAAAAGCACTCAATTCGCTTTTTTTGAACACTACTTCAGTAATATGCGCAAAAGCGACATGCGAATACTTTTTCCTAAAGAGTATGAAGATCTCGAATTTGATAAGCAGTCATTTAAAAACATTGAGGAGTTTGCCATGAAACTTGCTTTTGGAGGAACTCAATCAAAGAATCCTGCAGCAGAGATAGGAAAAGATAAAGTGGCAAGAGGCAGGTGGATGCTTGAAGCGATAGATCCGGAAACAGGCAAATTTATTCATGACAACAAATTCTCAGTCTTCAAGATACGATTAGAAGATGGTCCCCGACGCGACGGAAGATATGGAGGGGTCTATATAGACGAATCAAATCTTGCTTTGCTTATTAGAGAGCATAATGAAAATAATTACGATATAGCAGGTCCTGATAATAACGTTGATTATATGCAATTGGTCTTCAAAACAGCACAAGGCGGCGAATATTCAATGACTGATTGGTTTAACCAACCCGGTTCATGGAAAAGCGAAGATGGAACCACCAACTACGATGAGCTGTGGATGAGGATGCTTCTTGAAACATGGGCATTTAACAAAAATTACAATCTCGGTGTTGATTATAAAAAAGCTATGTATGATCTGTCAAAGCTTGAAAAAGTCTATGAAGATCTTTTGTACTTAAGTCAAGACACAAAAATAATTTTTGGAGTTAATTTGATGCAGATTATCTTTGGAGATGCCTTAAGATATCGCCAAGCAAGATCAGTACCAGGAGGAGAAACTTTAAGTGCGGACAACAGAAAAGGAATGGCTACTCTTACATTGTTTAGGGTTTATCATGAAGGAATGGCTGACTATGACACCTTGAAAAAGATATTGGGTGAAGATTCAGATTTTTTTAAGTTAGATACATTTATTGGTAATTCTGCTACTGCCAAAGAAGGCGTAAGTTATGCTTATTTAGCCCGTCAAGGAAAAAGAATTGGTATGGGAGAGCCTCCTTTGGTAAGCGGAAGGACATATTTTAAGCCTGCTACAGAAGATCTTATAGAAGCAGCATTCGATCAGGAAAAAAGAACAATTAGAAATAAAGACGCATTTATCCGACTTATAAATGTTTTTGCTCAGAGTGATCCCGATCAGGCATGGCAATGGGTTATACGTGGAGCCTTGCAGCAGGTAGTTAGGAAGCAATTTCATGTATATCACCATGATGAATTTAAATTTAACCCAAAAACTCTAAAAGTGGAAAGAGTAGGGGTGGATGATGGGGTAAGTATGTCTTTGTCTGAAGCTGATGCTTGGTATTTTAATCTTTCTATGGGAGGTCAGGCTAGAATGGATATTACTCCAGGCGGTCCTGTGAGAAATGATCAGGCTGTTTTAATGTATGACGCAGCAGCTGATAGAGATAAGCGATTTAGACTGGAAGGTACTCCTGCTGGACCTGCGGACACGATCCATAAGTATAAGATGCTTGCTGCTCCTCCCATGGATGCTACAGCAATTCAGGTCGTTGAGCCGATATATAACAGTGAGAGAGAAAAAATAGGAGAAAAGGTTTACCAAAAATCACTCTTGAAGCTTTTAGGTGAGCTTCAAGAAACAGCTAATAAATGGAGAAAAAATGATGGAGCATTACGAGGAAATGAGGAGGAGTTGCGAGCAATCGAAGATCAACTCGCAGGAAGACTCACTCCTACAAGAACACGTGCTCAGTTGTCTGCAGATAAGGCAAGGCTACTTGCGGAACAGCCTGCGTTAAGAGCAAAAATATCCGAGTTTGACAGTGCTTATAAAATTACTTTGGGTACCACTCATCCTTATGGCGAGGCGCTGCGTGAGTATTTTAAGAAACACTGGAGGCCAGGTAAAAAAGAAGTAGACTCGTTCTTGAAGGGAGAGGATTTTCTTAGCCTTGGTATGTTTTTCTCTGATTCGCTATATGGCATTAATTTTGAGCCTGAAAAGTTTGCCAAAGGAATAGGAGGCGTGATAGATAGACATAAAAGCCAGTTGCATAGATTTGCAGGACTTCCTCTGGCAGAAATGACCCGTGATTATTTTGTTAATCCAGTAACAAAGCAAATTCAATGGATTGACATACCCAGAGCAGCCAAGATGTTTGACTATGACGTACTGGATCACCCTGCTTTTAGAAAAAAGGGTAGTAAGCCAAGGCTTTTTAGAGTAGCTGTTCCTCCGGATGGTCGCATAAGATGGAAGCGTTTTTATGAACTTGATTTTGACAAAATTGATAAGAATAGAGTTTTGCTTGCCAGACTTCGCGCAGGACATGAAATTGCTGAGGCAATAAGACATCATCTGGAGAGCAAAAGAGGGGACACGAGGTATACCAAGAATTTTTATGTTGATGCTATAAATTCGCTAAAAACTATCGGAAACGGCTTTTTTACAGATGAAGACATAAAATGGATTAGAAAAAAGGCTCTTAGCAGTGATTTCTGGTTCTTTGGTATGAAAAATTTTGGTCGGGCAGGATTTTACCTTAAATGGTGGCTTGCTAGTGCGTTCCATCAAAAAGATGATAAAGAAAGTCTGTTTTCAAAAACGTTTGAAATTCTTATAGCAGAAATGGCTAAGGGAACTAGCTTCTGATCCGCACGTATTTTAATTCTCTTCTGTTTTCAGACTAAGGTCTTGGTCCAACTGGTGGTGTTCCTGCTCCTCCTGCTCCTGCAGGTGGTGTTCTTCTTGCCGGTCCTCCTCCGCCTGCTGCTGGTGCTGGTCCAACTGGTGGTGTTCCTGCTCCTCCTGCTCCTGCAGGT